>ENA-OPYU01000248-OPYU01000248.1-human-gut-metagenome-genome-assembly--contig:-NODE-248-length-22066-cov-2.537901_pt1 | contig 22066 bp, 18 predicted proteins | sample MGYA00242637_ERZ504482 | MGnify/ENA primary metagenome ERZ504482 (study PRJEB26092, sample SAMD00036237) | human gut metagenome | host: Homo sapiens | study: EMG produced TPA metagenomics assembly of... | reverse complement strand
GAGTTAAATAAGGAACAAGGTATAACTATAACAGAAATAGCGGCTAAAGCCTTAATTTCAGAACAATCTGTTGCGTAACCAGTTATCGCAAGCCTTACGTGTTTTAAGAAAGGAGCTCGGTAAGTATGCTTTGTTGTTCTCTCTTTTCTTTATCGGATAAATAAAATTGAAAAATAATATTCTTATGTTTTATAACATCTAAAAAGGCATGTTATAAATTAACAGGCTCATGTGTATACCTTATAAAAAGGATATTATGCAGGAATCACATACATATTATTTGCTCTCAAAGTACATGGATCATACGATCTCTACGGAAGAGTTGAAAACACTACGGCTTTTGGTTAATTTGTCTGATGATGATGAATTATCGCTGTCATTGTCTCATTTATGGGAAAATGGGCGACCCTTTGAAGAGGTTGATGAGAGAATCATACGAGATATGTTCAGTGAGATTCAAAATCGAACGAGAAAAGAACGATTCGTTATGGTGTTTAGGAAACTGGCTCGTATCGCCGCAATACTATTAATACCTTTATTAAGTATATTGTCTGGTTATTTATATTTCAATCCAGTCGATCAGAAGGGTAGCATTGGCAATTTAGTGGTTCATGCCGATAGAGGGGAAAGATCGGGGGTGACTTTACCGGATGGAACACAAGTAAAACTAAATGCGGAATCGAGCTTAAGTTACACTCACGATTTCGGTCGAGAGCTTCGACAGGTCAATTTAGAGGGAGAGGCCTATTTTGAGGTGACTCGGAATGAGGATAAACCTTTCGTGGTACATACTGAATATCTGGATATAGAAGTGTTGGGCACAAGTTTTAATGTGTATTCGTATGAGCGGGAGAATGTCATGGAAATGGCCTTGATATCGGGACGGATCAAGATACAGACTTGTTCAGAACCCTTCTCGTGTCGTTTAATCTAAACCAAATGAAAAGCATTGTTCGAATAAAGAATCGGTATTATAACCGTGGGGAAAACAGATAATCGATTTGAAACGGCGTGGTTAAGAGGAGACCTCGTTTTCGATCAACGAAATTAAGTGATGTCTTGGCCAAACTAGAGCGTAGATATGGCGTGAATATCCATTTGAATGATTTTCTTTAGCGAATGACTTATTTACCGGAAATTTTGATAGTGAATATATCGTAGAGGTAATGGACCTTTTAGAGAGGCATTATGACTTTACATATGATATACGAGGAGATGATATCTTTATACATCCTTGAGCGAGTGAAAATAAAATGTATAACCTTAAATCAGTTCTTATGCGACAAGATTCTTCATAATAAAAATCGGAACCGAAAAATTGGTCGAGATTTTCCGGTTCCCCAATTAATACTCCATTTACGAGAATGGCGATCAAGCCATAAAACGGATTGTATCAATTTAAAAAACTAATATATGTTCAAAAGTAGAAAAATCAATGTAGCTATATAATTTTTTTTCGGCTCTATTTCTGTTTTTTAATCCTATTTTGGTATTAGCTCAGACAGGAAGTGTCACTCTTTCCATGAAGAATGCTACATTAAAGCAATTTTTTTAGAGGCTGTAGAGAAGCAAACCACATATATATTCTCTTATCGGGATGCTATAGTGGAAGGAAAGAAAGAGGTAACTTTAAACGTGACGAATCAGCCGATTCAGCGTTTGTTGGATGACGTATTGCATCAAAGGGACTTGCAATATACGATGACAGGCCATTCAATTGTCGTAACTTTAAAGACTGCCGGTAATGTAAAGCTGATATCTGGTACTGTCGTGGATAGTAACGGTGAACCGATTATCGGAGCGAATGTTGTTGAGAAAGGGACTACGAATGGAACGGTAACGGATATTTCGGGAAATTTCTCATTAAATATAAATGATAGCGGTATTTTACAGGTCTCGTATATTGGGTTTAATACTCAAGATGTAGCTGTGAACGGAAAATCAAGTTTAATGATAAACTTGAAGGAAGATACTCAAAAACTGGATGAGGTAGTCGTTGTTGGTTATGGCGTGCAGAAGAAGTCGAATGTAACGGGATCTGTGGCTTCTATTAAGACGGATGATTTTAATGATTTAAATATGGATGTGTCGCATGTTATTCAAGGCCGTGTGGCAGGTGTCAATGTTTCCAATGGGAATATTATCATTCGTGGAGCGGCTTCTATCAATGGCGCAGATCCGTTGTGGATCGTGGATGGAGTGCCGGGTAGCGCTCCTAATTTTAATGATATAGAATCTATCGAGATCTTGAAGGATGCGGCTTCGACTGCTATTTATGGTGCCCGGGGAGCAGGAGGTGTGATCCTTGTTACCACTAAAAAGGGAAAGATAGGGAAACTTTCTATTAATGCGAGAGTAAACTTTGGAATAGAGACTCCGATCGATTTGCCGGATATGCTGCATACCGTAGACTTTATTGACCGGAAATTGGCGGCAGGCTTCCCTAATAATCCCAATTCCGGCTGGGATAATCCCGCTTCGCTACCAGATACAGACTGGGAAGATCTGGTTTGGCGTAATGCTTTTAGGCAAAACTATTTTTTACAGATGACGGGTGGTAATGAGAAAACTACATTTAATATGTCTGCGGAGTTCTACAAGAATCAGTTTATCGAACGTTATTCATTTGAGGATGCGGGTAATTTCCGTGTGGCTAGCCAGACAAATATAAGTAAACGCGTGAAATTTTCCGAGATCCTGACTGTTGGTTTTAATAATACGGATCCCCATTTGTATGGGCAGACGAATAATGATTATGTTTATTACCGCCAAGTTCCTACGATGGTGCCTTATGATAATACCAACGAAGCTGGTGGAGGTTGGGGAAAACATCCGGCAGGTGGTTACTACGAGGGACCTAATCATGTGGCTACACTAATGTCTCATCATGAGAATGAACGTAGGTTTTGGGCCCGGGCAAATGCGATTTTGGATTGGGAGATTATCAATGATTTAAAATTCCAAGCGAATTTCTCTGCCAATTTTGACTCCCATGCGAATAATTTGTTCTTAGAGTCATGGAATTTGGGATCTTTATCTCAACAGGATTATTACTCGAAAGATTATGGCTCCGGTTATGATTTACGTATGTTATATACATTGACCTATGACCATACTTTTGGGGAGAAACACTATGTAAAAGGTATGGTTGGCTACGAGGCTTATCGGGCGACGGCTTCTTCGGCAGGTGGTTGGAAAAACGGCTTTTTGGTTCAGCCTTCGGATGATATTAGTTTAGGTACGGGAGATAAAGATGTATCCGGAACGAAAACGGAAGGTCGTAGTTTATCCCAGTTCGCTCGTGTAAACTATGCTTATGATGACAGGTATTTGCTAGAGGCTAGTATTCGTCGGGATGGTTATGATAACTTTGGTCCAGAGAATCGGTTTGGTGTGTTTCCTTCTGCTTCTGTCGGTTGGAATGTGGGAAAAGAGAGCTTCGTAAAGGATAATATAACATGGATGTCTCAGTTGAAATTGAGAGGAAGTTATGGTAAAATTGGTAACAATACAATTCCTCAATTCTTGTATGAACCTTCTTTTACGAATAATTATCTATATTATTCATATGATGGGCAAAATACGCAGAGAGGATTCTGGTATTCAAATGTTGCGAATGCTACGATTAAATGGGAAGACGTGGCCCAATGGAATATAGGTGTTGACGCAAGTTTTCTGGATAATCGCTTGAATACGACAATCGAGTATTATGATAAGAAAACTTCCGATATGTTATATTCAGTAGGTGTGCCACCTTCTGCCGGACCTTCTTCGGAACCATTTAGCGAGACTTCTTCTTATCGGGCTAATATCGGAAAGATAAGCAATAGAGGTTTCGAATGGATGGTTCAATGGAGGGATTCCTATAAAGATTTCAGGTATGACGTGGCTTTTACGTTGTCTACCAACAAGAACAAAGTGGTAAAGTTAAGTGACCAAGTGAATCCGATCATTTGGGCTGGAAGCGATGCGGCTTTGAATAGTTCTATTTATCGTACGGAAAATGGACAACCGATGGGACAGATGTATGGATATGTCGTGGATGGTATTATTCAAGACCAAGCGGAAATCGATGCCTTAAACGCTCAATCTCCGGATGGATTGTACCAACAAGCAGGTACGGCTCCGGGTGATTTGAAATATAAGGATTTAAATGGAGACGGAAAGGTGACGAATGAGGATAAGACATATATCGGTAATCCTTGGCCGGATTTGATGTATGGATTGAATATAAATTTGTCATGGAAAGGCTTTGATTTAAGTATGGGCTGGTTAGGAAACGCAGGTGTTGATGTCTTTAATAGCGCTAAGCTTTATGAAAGAAGTTTCTATGGCGACTATAATACGACTTATAAGGTATATGAGGCGTGGAGTCCGACGAACCGGGCTACTTCACATCCTCGAGTAACGAAAGAGGACCCGAATGGAAACTTCAAGAATGTCTCCTCTTATTTTGTGGAGGATGGTTCTTTCTTTAAATTGAAGAATTTACATTTCGGCTATAATTTACCGAAATCAATACTTTCTCATTTGAAGATAGAAGGTTTGAAGTTTTATATTAATTGCGATAATTTATTTATTATCACAAAGTTTCAAGGAGATCCTGAATTGGGTGGTGGATATTTGGAACGAAATATGTATTCTGTGAAACGGGCTCCATCCACCCGCACCATTATGGGCGGTTTAAGTTTAACCCTCTAAATTAATAGGAAGATGAAGAAATTAGTTATATTATTAGCTGCTGCGTTAACTTTTAATAGTTGTTCGGATAGTTTTCTGGATTTATCAAATCCCAGTGCGTTATCTCCAAGTGTCTACCCTAAATCTATGGCGGATATGGAGACTATCGTAACATCAGTTTATGCAAATATGGTCGCTGTGCCTTTGTATGGAAAGAGGGTTATGGCGAAAGGGACATTCTGTGTGGATCATACGGTAGATATGGCTTGGACTGGTGACGCCAACTGGAACCAGTTGGCGACCAATCAAGTGACTTCTGATAATGCTTACATTGGGACGTTATGGATTGGTTATTATAAAATGATTTCTTGTGCGAATACCGTATTGGAGCAATTGGAAAGAATCGACAAGGAGAAGTTTACAGATGCGGATTTAGTAAGGCTTTCGCAGATGAAGGGAGAAGCTTTGTTTTGGAGAGGTTGGGCACACCAACAGTTAGTAGCGTTTTTTGGAGAGGGATATCCTTGCAACGGGGAGGGCGATAGAAAAGGTGTACCAGTTCGTTTACAGGTAGCATCGACTCCGGATATGCTAAATATAGAACGTAGCACGGTGGCCGAGGTTTACGATCAGATCTTGAAAGATTATGAGGCAGCCAAACTTTTGCTACCTGCTGTATGGGAAGAGCGGGCGGACTATCCACGTCCAACCTCTGTTGCCGTTACTAGTTACATCGGGCAAGCGAATTTTGTATATGGGTAATTATGATGCGGCAAAGAAAGCGTTGAAAGAGGTTATTGATTCTTCCGGAAAAGAATTGCTCCCTTTCAATGAATATGCGAAGATGTTTAATGAGGATCAGGAGAAATTTAATAGAGAATTGATCTTAGAGATTAATTTCCGTAATGGGGATACTTCCGGATATTTTGGTATGGAGAAGGTTCTCAATATGGATTGATCGCTGCCTTATGTTTCCAGAACGCAAGTGGAGATGTTGAGGCGGCCGGTTGGGGTAATATTTTCTTTCATGATGCGAATATTAAACGTTTTAATGGAGATCCTCGTTTGGATATCGCCGCTTTGCGTCCGGGAACTCCTGTTATTATGAATGGACAGCAGACGCAGGTTCTGAAATATAAGGATACGGAGGCTGACATTCAAGGTTGGAGCATGCGAAAATACAATCCGTTGAAAAGTACGGTGAATGAGTTGAATTTAGGGGTTGGTATTAATATGTATTTGATGCGTTTGGCGGATGTATATTTGATGTATGCGGAAGCTTGTCAGGCTACGGGAGATGAGGTAAATGCCCGGAACTATATGAATCTGGTAAGAAGAAGAGCTTATAATGGAGATAGTTCCCATGATATAACGGCTAGTGGAGAAGCTTTGAGAGATGCGATTCGGGAGGAACGTTTCATGGAGTTCTGCGGTGAGGGCGTACAACATTGGCAAGATGTTTGCCGCTGGAAGGTCTTGGATGAGGAGATTAGCCGTTGGTATGGAAAGACACGTGTTGGTAATCCGCATTATGATGCGAAAGATTTGTATTTCCCGATACCCAAGGTTGAAATGGAGAATAATCCGAATATGACACAAAGCATAGGTTACGAGAACGAGTAGATATAACTTGTTGAAAAGTTCATCAAAGAAAAGGAATAGGATGGTTCTCTTGGGATCGCTAATCCTATTCTTTTTTTTATTCCTTTATGATCATATTAAATCTTATTGAATAATGAAGATGATAGATGTGTCGAAGTAAGAGTCTTTCGGGTGTGTCTCTTTGTATTGTTTATGCTCTTTATGCGGATAGGTTGGCCTCAAATGATGATAGCACCTATAATATCGTGGATTTTTGGAGCTAAAGGAGATGGAATAACAGACAATACCCAGTTCATCAACAGGACAATAGAAGATTGTTCCTTGAGAGGGGGAGGAACGGTTTATCATTTCCGGAGGGAACGTTTTTGACAGGAAGTATTCTGCTGAAAAGTAAAGTAAACTTATTCTTAGAAAGTAATGCCGTAGTGAAAGGCATAAATAATTTGGAAAAGTACCGTTCTATATCCGATCTTAATCAAGATGAGGCTTATTATAAAGTAAAACCCCGGAATTGGAACAAGGCATTGCTTTTAGGAGATCAAGTTGAAGATGTGTCAATTACAGGAGAGGGGGTAATCGATGGTGCCCATATTCAAGATAAAAAAGGTGAAGAAGGGATGAGAGGCCCTCATATTCTCTTTTTGTCGAGATCGAAAGGGATTAAGATATCGGGAGTTAAACTACGAAGAGCGTCGAACTATGCTTTTATGAGTTATGATATTGAAAGGGCTTCTTTCGATAATCTTTTAGTGGAGGAAGGATGGGATGGGATTCATATTCGTGGCGGAAAAGATATCCGTATCCGAAATTGCCGTTTTAATACGGGTGATGATGCTGTTGCGGGTGGGCTATGGAAGAATGTGGTAATAGAGAATTGTTATATGAACTCATCGTGCAATGGGATAAGGTTGATAATGCCGGCTACTGGTTTAAAGATCGTTGATTGTGAATTTAGAGGTCCGGGAAAATATCCACATCGGACTTCCGGTGAGCAAAAACGTAGGAATATGCTTTCTGGTATATTGCTCCAACCGGGCGCATGGTTTCCAGCGTTTGGGGAAGTAAAGGATATATTGATATCTAGCTGTTCTTTTGATCAATTGGATAATCCGTTTCTAGTCACATTGAATGAGGGGAACCGGGGAGAGCGGATCTGTTTGGAGCATATAAGAGGTACACGTTTAATGAAAGCGGCCGCCTCGGTAGAGAGTTGGGGAGATAGTAGTTTGAAAGATGTCCGGCTTTCGGATGTTTCCTTATCGTATGTTGGAAATAAAGGTCAAGAAATAGTAGGACGTACTCCCTCGAAGCCATTGACAGATTATCGTGCGCTCCCTTGCTGGGGGCTTTACCTTCATAATTTAGATCGAGTGATTTTACGGAATGTTCGATTAGTTTGTGAGAGTGGGAAAGTTAGCCCAGCCTCATGCTTCGATAATGTGGGGTCCGTGGAGATTTATAATGTAAGTTTTTAATCTTAAAAAGAATTAGTATGCGAAAATATCTTTTGTTTTGTCTAGCTTTTTGTGTATTGGGTTGTTTGGCTCAAGATTTGATCGTCCGTCCGAACGATCCTATTATTTATAAGAAAGAGGGCGGTGCCTTTTTATGGCTGGGGGATACGGCTTGGGAGTTATTTCATGTATTGGATAAGGAGGAGATCGTTCATTATCTGGATAACCGGCAAGAAAAGGGCTTTACGGTAATACAGGCTGTTATCTTATCTGAACTGGATGGTTTGGATAAACCGAATGTGTACGGATATTTGCCCTTGGTTGATAAGAATCCTACCCAAATCACGGAAGGATACTTTGAGTTGGTGGATTTCGTGATTCGAGAGGCTGGAAAACGAGGACTGTATATTGGGCTTTTACCTACTTGGGCGAGTAATGTGGTAGAGAAAGACGGAAATCCGGCTTTGCTTAACCCAGATAATGCGTATACGTACGGGAAAATACTGGGAACCCGGTATAAAAACGAAGCTGTAATATGGATTCTTGGTGGCGATAGAAATGTAGTTACAGATAAGGAGTTTGAAATCTGGCAGTCTATGGCGAAAGGAATTCAAGAAGGAAATGGAGGAACACAACTAATGTCCTATCATCCGACAGGAGAGATTTCCTCGCATTATTGGTTCCACAATGAGTCTTGGCTATCATTCAATATTCTCCAAAGCGGACATTACCGCCGGATGGATCCGGTATATCGTTTTTCGGGTATGTATGCTCAATTGAGTCCGATTAAACCGTTTGTAAATGCGGAACCTTCATACGAGGACATACCGGTTCGTTTCTGGGAATATTTTGATTATGCTAAATTCGGGAAGAAAAAGGAGGACATAATAGGTGATAACGGGTTGATTAAGGATACGACTTATTTTACGGATGGAATTTACGATGACTATGATATTCGTATGCAGGCTTATTGGACTTATTTGTCTGGAGCTGCCGGATATACATATGGGAATAACGCTATTTGGCAAATGTATAAGCCCGGAGGTAAATATCATGTACCATGCCTCACGTTTTGGGATGGTGCGTTGGATAGGCCGGGAGCCGAATGTATGCGCTATGTAAAGTCTTTGTTTACGATGTATCCGTTAGATCGTTTCCGTCCGGATCTATCCGTTTTGTTTGGAATTAATTACAATGACGCAAGTTATATCACTCCAGTTTTAGCAAAAGATAAGACTTTTATTTTAGTTTATTTGAGTCAAGGGCAGGATGTAAGAATACAAATGAGTAAATTGCGATCTTTTGGTAAAGCTTATTGGTTCAATCCGAGGAATGGGGCGAGAACTTTGATCGGAGCGGTCGAGAATAAGGGAATTCGTACATTCAATGCGCCCGGAGAAGCGGGAGAGAGGGGAAATGATTGGATCTTAATTTTGGAGGCGGATGATAGGTAGACGATGTATAAATTTTAAATAATAAAAGTCATTATGAAGAAGATCAATGTTTTACTGTTAGCCTTTTTGCTGTTAAGTTTTTGGGCGAATGCCCAGCAGTATCCTTTTAACGGGTTGGATATGAATATGGGAAACCTTTCTCGTTTGTCGAATGCGCAGAGTCGTTCGATCAGTCCGGAGAATTTTACTGGGGGAGAAAGGGAAAGGAGCGATGGCTGATCCCGTGAGAGATAAGGATGTCCGGAATAAGGCGAATGCAACTGGCCCAGCGAAAGATTTGGGGAAAGGCTGGAAAGTAAATCCTTTTATTATCGTGAAACCGGGGGAGACAGTTACTATCGCGGAGATTGATGGACCCGGGGGCTATCCAGCAGATATGGATGACTCCCACTGGCAACTGGCGATTCTCGATACTCCGTATGTATTGGGACGACGAGAAAGAGCCTTCGGTTGAATGTCCGGTCGGGGATTTCTTCGCCAGTGCTTTTAATGAGTATGCCCAACTTTCCTCGTTGGCGGTCTGTGTAAATCCCGGGAGCGCTTTCAATTGCTACTGGAAGATGCCGTTCCGTAAGAAAGCACGCATAACGTTGGAGAATATTAATAATGCGGAAGAGATGCGTTTGTATTACCAGATTAATTATACCTTGACGGAAGTGCCGGAGGATGAGGGATATTTCCATGCGCAGTTCCGCCGTTCCAACCCGACACAAGGCTCTATCCATACGTTGGTGGATGGAATCAAGGGAAAGGGACAATATGTCGGAACTTATTTAGCTTGGCGTGTCAATGATAACTGTTGGTGGGGTGAAGGAGAGATCAAGTTCTATATGGATGGCGACAAGGAATACCCGACAATCTGTGGAACAGGTACGGAGGATTATTTCTGCGGTTCGTATAACTTCGAGAATCAGAAAACACATCAATACCAAGAATTCACCACTCCTTATGCGGGAATGCACCAAGTGATCCGTCCGGATGGCCTATATCGGCTGTTACGGCGTTCGGCTTGTATCGCTGGCATATCTTGGACCCGGTTCGTTTTGAAAAGGATCTGAAGGTTACAATTCAAGATTTGGGTTGGCGGCACGACGGTAGGTATAATAATCAAAAGTCGGATATCTCATCGACTACTTTCTGGTATCAGGTGGAACCACACGCTAAATTCCCGGCATTGCCCAGTAAGGATGATTTGGAGATTCCGAGATGGTAAATGGCCTGTGGTAAAATGTTAAATGTTATTTCCGATTAAACCTTTCCTTTTTATCGATGTCTATTCTTTCGAAGCGCTTCATAAACAGGTAATTTATAATAAAAGTAATAAGTAGTAGTTTATGAAAAATGGTAATAGGATTGTGTTTGGTTGTATTGTTGAGTTCTACTTCTGTGTTCGCTCGTGAGAACAGGCGTATGGACAAGCGTAAGATGGATCCGTCCGCACGTTGCGAGAAGATGATCGCCGACTTGAAGTTAGATGAGAAACAAGCGGTGGAGTTCCGTAAACTTCAAAAAGAGTATATGGAAAAGGCTCAGAAAGAACGTGAGGCGATGAAGGCTGAGCGTGAGAAGCAACGGGGAAAAGATGTTGGCCATGCGTGAGGATAAGAACGCCCAGATGAAAAAGATATTGACGGAGGAACAATACAAACAATATCTGGAGAAACAGCAGCCTAAAGGGAATAAACATGGCAGAAAACATCTAGGTAACGGACGTAGATAAAGAAGTCTATAGATAGATAAAATGGCCGGGGTAGCGATTATCCCGGCCATTTTAGTTCTAATCGGCTGCTTCAACCACATACCAAGTATATCCGTTGGCGGGGATTTTAACCGTAAGCTCCACCGTATAGTCCCGGTTCAGTTTGTAGGTGACAGGCTTTTGCTCTTTTTCCCGGATGCGGGCTGTTTGTGTCAGGCCGGTATAATAGAGTGGGATATGGATCGTACGGGTGATCTCTTGATGGGTCGGATTGAAGAACATGGCTAGACCTTTCTCCTTCTTGTGGGGATTGACGTGTATGAACCCGTCCCAGTCTCGTGCGTCCGGTCGGCGTAAATGGATCATATCGCTGTTGAGTATATCGCGGTATTTCTTATACCATTGAATGACCTCGGTTACGGCCGCTTGGGTCTCCGGGGTATCATACAGACGTGGGCCTCGATAGCAAGCTTGGACACCAGCTCCGTATTTTTGCATCATATGTGTTTTGTATTCGAACAAGTGTTCGTGGAGGGGCTCCAAGGTAGCGGCCTCTCCTCCTCCTTGATACTCCACGAGAGGAACAAAGCTCCAGCATGCCGAAGCCATCCGATCCCATGTACCATCATAATTCAATTGGCGGGCATGGATGATCTGCCGATCCCGGGGAAGCGACCAGTTGGCTTCACGGTAACCAATGCCTGTCTTGGTAGACCCGTTCAAGAAATAGAAATCGGGAACATTGATATAAATGCCATTCTCGCACATCCAACGATAGAGATCGGTTATCTTATGGAACTGATTCCATTGGGAATCTTCCAGCCCTTTATGATAGGTATGGTGGGTAGATGCACATACGTCGCCGGGATAGGAGCCGTCGTGCTCGAAGCAACGCATGCCCGTATGCTCGAAGAAGGTTCGTATATGATGGAAATACTCATATCCCCAATCGCTGCAAAGGCAGGGAGCGCTACCGAAGCGCATCCCCCCCTCGTTTACCTGTCTTGGGATTGATAACATCTACCTCGTCGCTGATCCAACGGCTTGATAAGAGGGAGTAACACCCTAACTCTACACCTTTGTTGCGGGCGTAATCCACCAAAGATTTATATTTGGCGATATTTTCTTCTGAGATATCCTCGGCGTTCAATCCGGATCCAAAGCTGATGATAACCATCTCGTATCCAACGGTAGCGCATTGATCGATAGCGGTACGAATAACATCCGGATCGGAAGAGGTAAGGTGCATGAAGATCGGATTCTCCGTAGCCCATGGAGCTACCGTATAATGTAAGCGTCGTTTAAACAAACCCTTCCGTTCCCGATCATCGCTGTCGAACGGCATCTCGTATACGCTAAAGGATTTGAATTTCTGGCCCGCCGCTAGGGTATAATCAGGACCTAGCTTGGGGGATACATTTAATATACAGGGCGTTAGCAAAGGATAATTGCGTTGGGAGGTATATTCCGGATCGGCCACCCATTTCTCCGTGATATCGGTTTCCCGCTCGGTAAACTCTCCGCCACAAGCATAATCGCTTTCTACATGTATGTTCGGGAGCCTGAATTTAGAGGGATCTCCACCGCCGGGCGACTCCGGTTCGGCGAATGCCAGATATTCCAATTGAAAGGCATCGATATCTATGGACTGCGGGGTATTGTTGGTAACCTCCATACTTTTCCGGATAACCGGGATGTGATCGTATAAGTCGTAATGGAGTTCTACGGTGACACCTTCTGTTCTTTCTCTCCTTTCAATACGAAAGTCAGTCTTTTCCCTGTGGGTACGTTCTTATTCAGTGCCCAGCGGCTTCTGGCCCATTTGATATCTTCCTGTAGCTCTTCTATGCGGAAATCCTCAATGAGAAAAGAACCGGGGCGAGTAGTCATCTGGTCGACCCATTCCATTTGGAAGTATCCGCGCTCGGGCTGGCCGGCCAGCCCGCCAAGTTCCCAACGTTTCCCGTCAATCGTCAAACTACCTTCGCTACTTACGGCACGAAGCATACTTTCTCCGGTCATCCGGTTAAAGATATCGAGAGTGGAAAGATTGGGTAAGACACGGAACATACGCGCTACCATTCCGTTTGACAATAAGATGCTTTTGCCATCTGGAGTCGCATATATGCCGGCTTTTGATCGTGAGGTGTAAAAGCCAGTCGAAAGAGGTGTTTTCCAAAGGAAGACCCTTGTTCGGGGTAATTGCTTGATTTTATCAAGTAATTTCTTCTCCGTACCGGATGATACTTCCGGCCCTTTCCCTTGATAGCTCGTGAAGACGATCGAGGGGATGATCTCCATATACTCTATTTGGGGCGTGATCCATAAGGCATGATCTCCGCTAGGTCCATCGTCGGTAGGCTCTACAATAAGATCCAATATCTTTATGCCATTTAGGGGGATATCGATTGTTTTCGGGGCATCGCCAAATTTGACGATACCGCTGTTATAAAGCTCCTTGTCATCTCCTTTCAAGATAAATAAGGCCGAGCCCGGATGTACTTTTCCGTCTTTACCTTCTAAACCAACAAATGTCTTGGCGTTTTTTCGGGTATCGAAATACATTTTCGTTCCGTCAACAAAAGGGATAACCGTGAGGCTTTTATCCGTATAATCGATATGTGAGTCGGCGATCCCGACCTGCGCTTGAAAGCGTGACGCATTCTTGTGTAAATCGATCTTGATATGACTTTTGGCTTGTACCCCGATCACGTCATCATACGTTTTTCCTTGTATAGAGGCGGGCTCGTTGGTAACTGATTTCCCTTTGACGGCGCCACCGTAAGTTTGGTAGGATTTATTTAGGTCCATGTCCATAAGCCGGATCTCGTTCTGCCCCATGGCGTAGAGGCCGGCAAATCCCGAAAGGATAGCTGTAAAGATAAGTTTATTCATAAAAATCCAGTGATAAAAGAGGGTGTTATCAATGATAAAAATAAGGTGCTTCAAAAATGACTTCTTTTGAAACACCTTATTTGGTTTATAATCTAGTTTCGTTCTATTATAATGTCGTAAGTTTTAAATTTCGCCAAAGAACCTTGATGCCTCCACCGTCGTGAATCTGAAGGGCGATGCGGCCTTTGCCGGCTCCGATCTTCTCGTCATTCAAGTTTACCATTTCCTGTCCGTTCAGCCAAGTCTGTACGTTGTCGCCTTGTACCTTGATACGCATCGTGTTCCAATCGCCTTCTTTCAAGATATTCTCTTTCTCATCCGGAATCTGAACCAACCAGCCACGTCCGTACGACTCATAGATACCACCTGTATCGTGACCCTTCGGAGCTACTTCTACCTGCCAGCCGTTTACTTTCACGCCTTCCTCCACGAAAGAGCGGATGAATACGCCGGAGTTTCCGTCAGCCTCTTGCTTGAACTCTACGGTCAGATCGAAATCATCGTAATAATCACGGGTAGCGAGATAACCGTATTGTTTGTCGGGACCGCTTTCGCAAACCAATAAGCCGTCTTTTACGTACCATTTCTCCGTACCGTATGGTTCCCATCCCGTCAAATCCACGCCGTTGAACAAGTTCACTTCCTTACCGGTCTTACGAGGAAGTTCCTTGATCTTCAAGTTACGGAAAGATGCGGGATAACCATGATCTTGCAAACAAAGCACACCTTTTTTCGCCAATCCGTATTCCGGTGCGTTGGCCCATTTACCGCTATTTTTCTTAGCGTGCCAATCGTCTGTCCATGCCTCGAACTCTAGGATCTTTTGTCCGTTCAACCAATGTTCCACATGTCCATTATCGAATACGATCTTGGAGTTGTTCCATTCGCCTTGCGGATTCACCTTCATCTTGGATTTATCCGGCAAATGCATTGCGTAATCCACACCTAATTTCTGCCACTCTTCCAATGGGTCCGGGAAGTTCGGCTCGTCGATCAATTGATACTCCGGCCCCGTTACGTAAGGAACAGCGAATTGGGGACGCTCTACCACATGGTACAACATACCGCTATTGCCACCCTTGGACAATTTCCAGTCCCAAGAAAGCTCGAAGTTCTCATACTCTTTATCGGTTACGATGTAGCCACTAGCGTCGCTGCCATCTCCTTTGGCTTGTATACAACCATCCACTACATGCCAAGGCTGTGTCAATGTAGTCCCGTTGTAATCTTTCCAGCCATCCAATGTCTTTCCTTCAAAAAGCAGAACCCATCCGTCAGCGATTTCCTCAGGAGTAAGTGTGTTTTGTTCTTGACTGGCACAAGAGGAAAACAAGGCCAGCGATACCGCACAAGAGGCTAACAAGCTTGTGGCGGCTGCTTTTTTTCATTACATGATTCCATGTAAATAAAGAATTTAGGTTGATAAATTGTAACTGAATGGCAAATTTACGTAAATATCTTTGATATCTCTCTCTGTTGGAGGTAAAAACGCTTCTCTCCCTAGGAAATACTTCTCCAAGAGCCTATATATTCTTTGTCGAATAAGCTCTATTTCTTAATTTGGCGGCACTGAATTTATATTCACAGCCGCTGAATATACAAATGCCGCCGCTGATTGTAAAATAGTGGCGATAATTTAAGAATAGAATAGGTACCGATCAGGCTTACCTATAGGTACGCATAAGTTTTATTCTGGCACAATCAACTTTTATATGTTTTTGTGGAAAAGAATCTGGATAATACTTGTTTAATCGAAGAATAATATAGATATTGCATGCATCTAATAAAGACTGAAATACCCTGCAAACCATATGATAAACAATAGGCACCTTAAAACTAGATTTAGTTGCGGATCGGGAACCTTTCGTTCATGATTTATATGGTCGTTGGGATACCTTTAACCGAACCTCTTTAGAAGGGATCGTGGATGAGATTTTAAGCCGTTATGATACGGAAGATGAGTTGATCCGGATCGAGAGTTTAGACTTGGATCTAGGTGAGCTAGAAGAAGATGAATTCTATGAGCAATTGCCCCCGTAGACTGGCGGAGAGACTGGACGAGACTTTCGCTTCTTATTTGCGAAGTAAGGAAGAGCATCCCGACCGAATAGCAGTTGTTCCCATCAGGCAATCTTGGCTGGAAGTATTTACCTATTATATGTCGCACGGGTATTGGCCTTGGCTGGAAGAGGAGCGACTCACCTTACCGGAGCTTCTGGATAAATTAGTACGAACATCTTCGATAGAATTAAGTCATTTCCTGCGTGAGAAGGGAAAGGCGCTTACCATTCGTAAACGTCTGGTCTTTCAATTGGATGATATCTATCAAGAACGTTTGGTACATGTGGTGGTACCCTCGGAAAGCTCGTTTATAAACGCTTATGCCCGTTTCTTGCAAGACTCTTATCCCGAGATGAAGCGTCCGGAGATAGGGAAGAATGATTACAGAAACGCCATCTGGATAATCCTATGGGGATATTTATTATCTCAGGATCAAGGCTATTTCAACCGGAAACAAATGGTGACGTACACGCTGCGGGAATTATCCGGCTATTATTCCATTTCTTTTGTGGATTTACTGGGGATGCTGACGTATGATTTAGATAAGTTCGCCTCTACCCGCTTGTTCATGCCCGAGTTATTGTCGCTCTTGAAGGATATCCGGCTAGAGACATTATCGGAAAAGGAATTCACTAAAAAATCTCTACTCTTTTTTTTCTCTGGAAGAATTGAAGGCTTTGCTCGTGCGGCGGGAGAAGAGCTTGACTTTCTTATCCGGGTATAATGAGGAACAGATTTACCAGATCGTGGAACAGGTGATCCCTGCGGAGAGTCCGTTTGTCATCGACTATGCGAGAGCGTTGGATAAGGAGAAGGAATTGGGTATGCTCGAAGGGAAAGCCGGGAATGATTTCAGGATACTGAAATGGGTGTTTATCTTCGAGGTTATTCTCGGTAGGGGGAAGCGTATTTTCCCGCCATCAGTTCGCCTTCTCCGTGTTAAAGGAATTGGCGGCGCATTACAATCTGACGGTAATGGAGTTATTGGGATATTTTTACCGTACCTTGGCAAGTGGGCTGCTAACGGCTTATCCAGCCGTTCGGGAATTGATCATTGCTTTGTACTTGAATGCTCTCGATGATTCTCCTGCCGATATATCCGTTTATTACCCGGAAGATTTGAAAGATCGGTTGTCTAATTCCGGTTTGTGCCGTCGCTTTATCCGTTCCTTGCGCGAGGAGCAAATCTATTCGGTGGTTAGGCAAATCGTTCCGGTGGAAAGCCATTTCATTATCCGGTATGCGCAGACGCTGGATAAGGGGAAAGAGCAAGGGCGTTTGGAAGGAAGGGTGGGCGACGAGTTCCGGCTGTTGAAATGGGAATTTATCTTTCTGGTGCTGTTTAGCGCACCATTGTCCGCTTTTAGCCGGAAACAATTCGTACGTTCGGTGTTGGGACAGTTCTCTGCCCATTATAATATCACGGTGCGGGAGCTGATCTCCTATTTCCATGAGGGAACACATGGGGAACATCCATGGGTCCCGGAAGAGTTACGTGAGATAATAGATCTGCTGTACGAGGATATGGATAAGGAATCTCCCGAGCCTTTATTCTCTGTTTGGTTGAATGAGGAGAGGAAAGCCTATCGGTTCGGGCAATTTATAATCACGGGCCGTGCCGATGAACCGCTGGGCGATCTATTCGAGTACGTGAGGGACTTGGAGAAGACGAACCCGAAAGTCTTACTGGACCAATTACGGCAATTGAAGGATATTCCTTCATCCGGAATAAGGGTGGAAGAACCGATAGAGGCCGCTCGTATCTTCGCTTCCTTATTACTGCTTGTCATCCGTGAATACGGTCTGGCTTTTCCGAATCAGGTATCCTTGATCCAATACCTTACGAATGTAAAAGAGAATCGTACATTTGGAGATGCCGCTCGGTTGCGCTTATTATTACATGAGTGTATGTTGGAGAATATGGATGCGTTTACACGTACCATGGATGCTTTACTGGGCACGAAACCGGGGAAAGCGCCCGAGCTTCCCATCCGTACTGCTTTTCCCGCTATCTATCCGTCCAATTCCAAAAAAATGGAATTATTGGAGGAATTATATACAGGGGCGACTCCCGCTTTGCGTTTACTTGTCGAGGAGGTAATCCGCTTGTTTCGTCTCAATAACTTCGGGTTGGAAGAGAACGTTTGGTTGGGGTGGTTACAGGCTCTTTCCGGCAACGTTTACCGGAATTACTCCAAAGATGGATTGTTGTTCCTCTTTTGGCAGCATTTGAGGGAGTCTGTGTCAGAGGAGGAATTACATAAGATAGAGACTTTTATATGTCGACATACAACTAATTTATCTGAATTGTCAGTTTTTATATATCAACTTAAAAAATAATATGGATATGGATGTTTTGAATGGCCAGTTAGAAGATCATGGCGTGTCTATTAACAATGCGGGCTTGACGATCATAGCCGTCTATCTGCCAATACTTTTTCATAGGTTAGGCTACTTTGAGTGATGACAGACGTGGCTTTAAATCGAGAGAATGCCAAGTGAAGGCCAATTTTTGCGTCTCAACTGTTTTGTAACGGATGAGAAGGAAATCCCGGAGCCAGAATTATTCTTAAACAAAGTCTTGACGGGCTATGATAGTCCGGAACCGCTTCCTCGCTCGTGTGATTTAGCTGAGAATGAATTAGAGATGATAGAGCAATTGAAGAAAGCGGTACTTATGAATTGGGATAAGATGAGGAATACGAGCTGGGAAGGTCTTCAAAGTACTTTTATCCGGAGAAAGGGAGTGTTAAAGATGGAGAAGAATAATTGGACGCTAACGGTCGAGGAGAGAGCCTTTTGACGTCTTATTAGATTCGATTACTTGGAACTTCAGGTTCATTAAAACTCCATGGATGGCAAAAAATACATTAGAGTAAAGTGGCGGTAAATAACATTAAAGATAACATTATGAATGCGGATCGGATACAGATTCAAGAAGGACCTTCGCGGGTCTTTCAAAACCGTAAAGGTGAATCAACACAATTGATGGAAGATAACCGGGTACAATCTGCCTTGCAGGCTAAATGGTGGAAACTATGCAACGTGACGCAATGGATGAGGATGATTTGCTGCAAGGTAAGTTCGCCGTTCAGCGGGATGTGGAAGATGAGGATGAGGCTTCTTCAAGGAAATTTGTGGCCCCAACGGCAAACGAAGAACCAGACAGGGATTCCGGATCATGTAATCCAAGGCATGGAGTCTTCCTTCGGGACGGATTTCTCCTCGGTACGTGTACATCCGGATTCATCGAAAGCGCCGGAGGTTGGGGCTTTGGCATATACGCAAGGTACGGATATCCATTTCGCCCCGGGACAATTCAAACCGGATACGTCTGCCGGACAGCAGCTATTGGGACATGAGTTGACACACGTCATCCAGCAAGCCGAGGGACGTGTGCAGCCTACTACCGAGGTAGGTGGAATGGCCGTTAACGATGATTTATCCTTGGAACACGAGGCGGATGTGATGGGCGCTAAAGCTGCTTCTGTCTTATGAACGAGTGGATCGATTGGTTCCAGCGGGTATTGGATGTCTCTATTCGTTTGTATTTCCGGCAGGAGTGCGATTTATCTTCCGTCTATGATATCCCACTCCCGAAGGCAGGACCGCTTTGGAAGGCGTTGTTGCCGGAACAGGTTGATCCTACTTTCGATGAGTGGATGGTGTTGATGTTGGCCTTAATGCCTCATCTTTCTCCGCAGGTGTTGGATATTTTCTTTGTGCATAATAAGAATTTTGACCGTCCTTATACGGAATTTGGCGGTTGGAAAAGGACTATCGCACGGAGGATTCTTGCCAACGGGCGAGACGGCCGTTTTCCTGTTGGCGGGCGATCGTGTGGAACGCCGTCTGGAAGTGGTTCGTCTATTTCGTGAGGAGCATTGGTTCCATATGTATCACGTTGTTGGCTTGGAAGGAGCCGGGAATGGTGAACCGTTCTTGAGCGGACAACTGCGTATATCGGAGGATTTCTTGTACCGTTTATCTTTTGAGGGAGAATATAAGCCGGACTATAATATGGGTTTTCCGGCCAAACGGATTAGTACGGCTTTGAATTGGGAAGATGCCGTATTGCCTTATTATGTGCGTGAGGAGTTGGAGGAGATAAATAATTGGATTACGGGTCATCGGGTCATCCTTTCGGACTGGGGATTGAGTCGTTTTTTGAAGGCCGGTTACCGCACTTTGTTTTATGGCCCGCCGGGAACGGGTAAGACGCTTTGCGCGACCTTGATCGGCAAGAAGAACGGGATGGATGTATATCGTATCGATCTTTCCATGATTGTCTCCAAATATATCGGCGAGACTGAAAAGAACCTTGCGAATGTATTCGACCAAGCGGAAAACCGGAATTGGATTCTCTTTTTCGATGAGGCGGATGCCTTATTCGGTAAACGAACCTCGACGAACACTTCTAATGATCGCCATTCGAATCAAGAGATCGCTTATTTGCTGCAACGGATCGAGGATTTCCCGGGAACCGTTGTTTTGGCCACAAACTTAAAGAGTAATATTGATGAAGCTTTCTCCCGTCGTTTCCAGTCTATTCATCTATTTCCCGATGCCGGATCAAGACTTACGTGAGGAATTATGGCGTAGAATGCTTCCCTCTTCTTGGCTACCTGCGGATGCGGACAAAATGATCCGTATGGCAGCTACTTATGAGTTATCGGGTGGCTCCATTTCGAATGTGATCAGGCGTTGTGCCCTTCGGTTGCTAAAGCAAGACACCCCCCTGGCTAGATTCCGATATCTTATCTATGGCGATCCGCCGGGAATTGAATAAAGAGGGCCGGTGGTGATTTAAGGCAACGGCTCTCTTTGCCCGGTGCCGATCGGTACGATGATTAAGAGAAAAAAGAAGAGTGGAGCGCCAACAGTATCATTTGGGTCCATATGTCGAAAGTTTCCCGCGAGGATACGATATTGGTGATTAGGTATAAAAACCAATACGATCTCGGATATGAATACAGTAATAGAGGCAAGACATATCGCTTATAATGTTGTGCCAACATGTAGAACTTACTGGATGTCATATACAGGGTGATTAGGATTAATAGTATGAGAAATAGGAATATATCACCCAATACGAAATAAATAAGCATCGGGTTGGAGAATTCCGTATTTGCCAGTTGCGCCAGATCATCGGAGCAACTGGTGAGTTGCTCGCCTTGCGGAAAAGGATTTAGCAAATAGAATAAAGAGTTGAAAAGATTATCTAGTAAGGATACCTCGCATTCTTCCTCATACATGACCATCTTGAGTACTGGTTCTTGCTTATTCTCTCGAATTTTCGCAAGTAGTTACAGGAACGCCCATTTCATCGTAATCGACAAAACAAAGGCGGTCTACCAATTGGTATTTCAATAGAATGGATAGATAACCGATATGCTTTTTCTCCTTGATAGGGAATATGACATTTAAATCGTAGTTTCTATATATTTTATTACCCTCCACGCAAAAGGAATCAATTACGAAACTGGTGGACTTCACGAATTGTACAAGCTCTCTCCGGTTCTCCAGCTTAAAATCGAAATCAGGGAAGTAAAGAGTCAATCCGTTGAGTTTCCGGAGAGACGGGTTTCGGTTGATCGTACCGGTACCCTTTGTGAATAAGTTATTTAAAAGAGCCATCTGGGATTCTTTCGATCTTAAGAAATCATTCGTCGCTTTTGAGTTTCGGAATAGGACTAGTAAATCGACGGGTGTATCCGAATAAACGGGCATATCTATCAAGCACTCCTGTTGTTGCCAGTCGCTTACTTGGCTAGGTTGCCTGCTTTCTGTATCCACTACATACCCTAGATATTCCATTCGGCTGAATTTCCGGATAAGGTTTGCCGGTAATTGCTCATATACGGATTGCAGCCAATACGGTACGATCGGAAAAGCTCGTTGGTTGTATTGGCTTAGACGTTCGGATAGGCGTTCGGTTTCCGATGATGCGCCATCTACCTTGAATACGGGAATACTGCAATTTCCCTTTTTCTTTTGTGCGGCGATCTCTTCTTTGCTACGTTTATCGAAATAACAGAAGAACGTACGAACCGTGTAGGGGCGCAGTTCACGCACGGATAGCAACCAGTTCTTTACGGCCTGCGTGTAAGTGGTGTCGTAGACGAATGGGATGAAGCCGGTTTCCCTGTATCCGATGGCGTCTTCTTCCCAGGGCGTAATGTTGAGAGCGATGGAAAGAGGGGTCTTCCTTGATGAAAAAT
>ENA-OPYU01000247-OPYU01000247.1-human-gut-metagenome-genome-assembly--contig:-NODE-247-length-22132-cov-3.005590_pt1 | contig 22132 bp, 27 predicted proteins | sample MGYA00242637_ERZ504482 | MGnify/ENA primary metagenome ERZ504482 (study PRJEB26092, sample SAMD00036237) | human gut metagenome | host: Homo sapiens | study: EMG produced TPA metagenomics assembly of... | reverse complement strand
TTTGACGGAGAACTTACGATAGCTTCTGTAACAGGAATTAAAAAGATCGGTGAGTTTTACGGTTCAAAGGGAAGATTTAAGTCCAATCAAGCGGGTAGAACTTCATTGTCATACGAAAATGAGCGATATGGACGGTGTGTCGGAAGTAAAAGATATCGTAAAACGTGCGCATGACTGGGGACATCCTGCAATCGCGATCACAGATCACGGTGTGGCTCAGGCGTTTCCGGACGCCAATCATTATATTGAAACACTTGATAAAGACGACCCGTTTAAAGTTCTTTACGGTGTGGAAGGATATGTTGTGGACGATCTGACGGAGATTGCAGTAAACGCAGGCAATCAGACGCTTGACGATACTTATATTGTCTTTGACATCGAGACTACAGGGTTTAGTTCAATCAAAGATGCGATCATAGAGATCGGAGCCGTAAAAGTGACGGACGGAAAGATCACGGATCGTTTTAGTACGTTTGTGAATCCGAAACGGCCGATTCCGTTTGAGATCACAAACCTGACAAGCATCACAGACGAAATGGTGATGGATTCACCGACAATAGACGTTGTTTTACCTCAGTTCCTTGAGTTTGCAGGAGACGGTGTGCTTGTCGCGCACAATGCCGGGTTTGATGTTGGATTTATCGAACAGAATTGCCGGTCGCTTGGACTTTCGGATGAGTTTGTATATCTGGATACAGTAGCGCTGGCACGTGTACTTTTGCCGACGTTGTCAAAATATAAATTAAATATCGTGGCGAAAGCGTTGAATATTTCCCTTGAGAATCATCACCGTGCAGTGGATGATGCAGAGGCAACTGCGGAAATATTTGTTAAATTTACAGAAATGCTGAAAAGGATCAGGTCGGAACTTTAAAATGAAGTGAATCGTTACGGAGACCGGAATGTCAATGCGATTCGGAAAATTGCCGACACATCATAATTATTATTTTGGGCGAAAAATGATATCGGCCGATATAATCTGTATCAGTTGATCTCTCAATCTCATATGACTTACTACGCAAGAAGACCGAGAATACCGAAAAGTCTTTTGAACGAGCACAGGGAAGGGCTGCTGATCGGAAGCGCCTGCGAGGCGGGAGAATTATATCAGGCAGTGCATGAAAAGCGCTCTGCCCAACAGATTGCGAGGCTGGCGGAATTCTATGATTATTATGAGATACAGCCTGTCGGAAACAATCAGTTTATGATCGAGAGCGAACGTATATCGGATGTAAATTCAATAGAAGATCTGCAAAATATCAACAGGGAGATCGTGGAGCTCGGAGAAAAATTCGGAAAGCCGGTAGTGGCAACATGCGACGTACATTTTTTGAATCCTGACGATGAAGTGTACCGAAGGATTATTATGGCGGGAAAAGGATTTGACGACGCGGATCGTCAGCCTCCGTTGTTTCTTCGCACGACAGATGAGATGCTGGAAGAGTTTTCCTACCTCGGCGCGGCGAAAGCGAGAGAGATTGTTATAGATAATCCGGTGAAGATCGCGGGTATGATTGAAAAGATCTCTCCGGTCAATCCGAACAAATGTCCTCCGGTTATCGAAAATTCAGATCAGGAACTAAGGGATATCTGTTACAGGAAAGCTCATGAGATGTATGGAGAAGATCTTCCGAAGCAAGTTTCCGCACGTCTGGAAAAAGAACTGAATTCCATTATTTCAAATGGGTATGCGGTTATGTATATCATTGCGCAAAAGCTTGTTTGGAAGTCAAATGCGGACGGATATCTTGTAGGTTCGCGAGGATCGGTCGGATCTTCCTTTGTTGCGACAATGGCGGGAATTACAGAGGTAAATCCGTTAAGTCCGCATTATTATTGTTCAAAATGCCATTATAGTGATTTTGAGTCGGATGAAGTGCGTTCATTTGCCGGCGGATGCGGGTATGATATGCCGGATAAGAAGTGTCCGGTATGCGGAGAACAGCTTGTGAAAGCGGGATTTGATATTCCGTTTGAGACATTCCTCGGATTCAAAGGAGACAAAGAACCGGATATCGACTTGAACTTTTCCGGAGATTATCAGGCAAAGGCTCATAAATATACAGAAGTTCTTTTCGGTGAAGGACATACATTTAAGGCTGGAACGATCGGTACTCTGGCAGATAAGACAGCGTATGGATTTGTCCGGAACTACTATGAGGAACATGAGCAAAGAAAACGAAAATTGTGAGATAGAAAGAGTGACCGAAGGGTGTACGGGAATCCGAAGAAGCACAGGTCAGCATCCGGGAGGTATCGTCGTTCTTCCTCACGGGCATGATATCAATGAATTTACTCCGGTTCAACATCCGGCAAATGATATGGAATGTGGAATTACAACGACACATTTTGATTATCATTCCATCGATCATAACTTGTTGAAGTTAGATATTCTGGGACATGACGATCCGACGATGATCCGTACACTGGAGGACTATATTACATCGGATGCTATGGAAAATGAATACAATGCAGATCATCCGTTTATTGCGACCGAAATTCCTCTTGATGATAAGGATGTGATCGAACTGTTTCATGGAACAGAAGTGTTGGGGATTAAGCCGGAAGATATTGACGGATGTAAGATCGGAAGTCTCGGAATACCGGAATTCGGAACGGACTTTGTTATTCAAATGGTTCAGGATACGAAACCGCAGACACTTTCGGATCTGATCCGTATTTCCGGATTATCGCACGGAACGAATGTGTGGCTTGGAAATGCACAGGAGCTTGTGAAGTCGGGAAAGGCGACGATTTCGACGGCGATTTGTACGAGAGACGATATTATGATCTATCTTATCAACAAAGGAGTAGAAAGTGCTCTTGCGTTTACGATTATGGAAAGTGTGCGAAAAGGAAAAGGACTGAAACCGGAATGGGAAGAGGCGATGAAAGCACAGGATGTGCCGGATTGGTATATTTGGTCATGTAAAAAAATTAGCTACATGTTCCCGAAAGCACATGCCGCCGCTTATGTTATGATGGCATATCGGATCGCATACTGTAAGATCAACTATCCTCTTGCATATTATGCGGCGTATTTCGGCATCAGGGCGGATGCGTTTTCGTATGCGCTTATGTGTCAGGGAAAAGAAACGTTGAATTATCATATAAAACAGTATAAAAGTAAAGGGGATCAGTTAAGCAAGAAAGAGCAGGACGTGCTAAAAGACATGAAGATCGTTCAGGAAATGTATGCCCGTGGATTTGAGTTTGTTCCGATTGATATTTATAGGGCGAAGGCAAAGATGTTTCAGATCGTAGACGGAAAGCTGATGCCGTCGCTTGCAAGCATTGAAGGAATGGGGGATAAAGCTGCCGAGGCAGTGGAAGAGGCGGCGAAAGACGGGGCGTATCTGTCGCTTGACGACTTCAGGCAAAGAACAAAAGTCAGCAAGACTGTGATTGATCTGATGGCGGAGCTTGGATTGTTTGGAGATCTTCCGCAGAGTAATCAGTTATCGCTGTTTGATTTTACATGATGGCAGAAACTTTTTTAAACGCCGCGGAATGCGGAGAATAAAAAGATAAGATGCAGGAGAGAAAGACGTGATCAGAAAATTTCAAAGACAGGATCTGGAAGCGGCAGTGAAAATCTGGCTTGCCGCGAATAAAGAAGCGCATGATTTTATTGATCCGTGTTATTGGGAAGGTTACAAAGATGCGGTTAAAGAGATGTTTTTGCAGGCGGAAATCTATGTTTTCGAGATAGAAGACATGATGGAAGAGATATTTGATGAAACAGGCGGAATTCTCGGCTTTATCGGATTAGATAAAGATTATGTGGAGGGGATTTTTGTCAGAGGAGACGTTCGCTCCCAAAGTATCGGAAAGCAGCTTCTTGATTTTGTAAAACAAAAGAGAAAAAGATTAGAATTAAACGTATATGTAAAAAATAAAAGGGCAGTACAATTTTATAAAAGGGAAGGATTTTGTATTCAAAGAGAAGGAAAAGATGCGGAAACCGGAGAAAAAGAATATTGTATGCTATGGATAAAATAAATGACTTTTATATGAATCCGGAGAAAATATAAACAAGGCGTATGAAAACAGAGGGAATAAAAACATCTGTTACATAAATGAGGATGGAGATGGAACATAGAAATTCAGTATTAATCGTAGAAGATGATGTAAATATTAACGGACTTTTAAAAGAAGCATTAGAAAAAGAAGGGTATATATGTACGCAGGCGTTCTCAGGTACGGAAGCAAGAATGATTTTACAGGGGGAAAGATATTCGGTTATACTTCTTGATTTAATGCTTCCGGGAATTCCGGGGGAAGAAGTACTTAGAGATATTCGAAAGAAAGGAAATACCCCGGTGATCATTCTAACAGCAAAAGATACGATTGATGATAAAGTGGAATTTTTGCGCGGCGGAGCGGATGATTATGTGACAAAGCCGTTTGATATTAAAGAAGTAACTGCCAGAGTGGAAGTGCAGATCAGAAGGGCAGAAACAACAGGGAGAAAAGAGGAGGAACACCGATTTACTTATCAGGAGCTGGAACTTAATAAGGGTGATTTTACTGTAAAAGTGGGAAATACAGAATTGCCTCATATTACAAAACAGGAATTTTCCAATATTGGAGCTGTTGTTAAAACATCCGAAAAAAGGTATTCAGCAAAGAAGAAATGTTTGAATATGCGTGGGAAGAGCAATATATGGGAGAGACAAAGACGCTAGACGTACATATAAGTAATATCCGCAAGAAGATCAAGGCTGTGACAGATAAAGAATATATTGAAACTGTATGGGGGATCGGGTACAGGCTTCATCCGTAATCTTTACTCTTTTTTTGACTTTTTATTTGCGATTGATTAGCAATTTGTTTATAGAATGAGAGCAGATAAAGAAAAGAAAAGGAGAAAAAAGATGAGTGAATATTTATTGGCTACACACGGATTGACAAAACAATTCGGTCATCATAAGGCGGTAGATCATGTTGATCTTCATGTGAAAAAAGGTTCGATTTACGGCTTTATCGGAAGAAACGGAGCTGGGAAAACGACATTTTTGAAAATGATAAGCGGTTTATCACAACCGACTTCGGGTGAGATTGAAATGTTCGGATATAAGAATGCTCAGTTGAAAAACGTACGTTCAAGGATCAGCTGTCTGATTGAGTCGCCGGGACTATACGGAAATATGTCTGCTTATGATAATCTGGCGGTGAAAATGCCGATTGATTTGGGATCAATGACTAAAAGATACATTGCAAAATATATTGAAAAACAGTTGGCCTGTCTAATGTCGGGAAAGCAAAAAGACCAAAAACACTTTTTTCGCTCGGAATGAAGCAAAGACTCGGGATCGGTATGGCTCTTGTCGGAGAGCCGGATCTGCTGCTGCTCGATGAACCGATTAACGGATTAGACCCACAGGGAATCGCGGAAATCCGGGATATGATCTTCAAACTTCGAGATGAGCAGAATATGACGATCATTATTTCCAGTCATATTTTAGAAGAGTTGTCTAAAATCGCAACCCATTATGGAATTATTCATAACGGAACTCTCGTACAGGAAATTACGAAAGAAGAGTTGATGCAGCGCTGTGGAGAAAGGATGGAGATTTTTCTCGATGACCCAAACAGGCGCTGCCGGTGCTGGATCAGATGGGATTTAAGAACTATCAGGTGACAGACAAGAATACGATCCACATATACGAAAGGCTGGATGAAAGCGCAGCTGTGAATATGGAACTTGCAAAAGCAGGTGTCAGTGTGAGAGGGATTGGAATTACAAGCGAAGAACTTGAAAATTATTTTCTGAATCTGACAGGAGGTGCCTGCAATGCTTAATATGATACGAATGGAATTGTTCCGTATGTTTAAAACAAAAAGCCTCTATGTAATCTGGACAATTTTTGCTGTTCTTATGATTGTGACAACAGCGCTTACAGCGGGTGAAATGGATGCATATTCGCTTGAGGATCGGCAGCAGAATTATGAATATGCAATGGAAGAACAAGAAAGCGGTCAGGTGAATCTTGGAATGGATGTGACGCCTCCGACAAAACCGGGGGAACAGGTTTCTGTTTTCGATATGTTTTTTGCAAATATAAAAGGAAAGGCCGTTGCGGTGTTTATGATCATCTTTACAATCCTGTATTCTACGGCAGATGTAACGAGCGGATTTGTGAAAAATATAGCAGGTCAAGTGAAAAACAGAGGTTTGATCGTATGTGCCAAAGCCGTATGTTTGTTCCTTTATACAGTATTGACGATGATGTTGTTCTTCATTGTACAGGCAGTGGCAAACAAATTGTTTTTCCATGAAGTTATACTGGGAGATAAAAGAGCATTTGCGCTTTATTTTCTTCTTCAGACGATACTGCATTTTGCTCTTTTGATGATCGTAATGTGTATTGCGCTTGTGATCAGAAATAATGTAGTCAGCATTGTGATAGGTATTTGTCTGTGTATGAATGCACTTATTATTTTTTATAGTTTTATTGATCGTATGCTTGCAAAAGTCGGACTGGAAAATTTTCATATGATCAATTATACTGTGAGCGGGAAGATTACGCTTCTTGGAACAGAGATTACATCGGAAATGGCGGTTACTTCTTTGCTGGTTGGATTTGCATTTGCGGCAGCCGCAGTCTGTTTGGGAAGTTTTGTGTTTAAGAAACGAGATATTTAACATGTATGTTATAGTTGGGATTTTGGTCGGAGTTATTATTACATTGATTTGTATATTGGGTAGTTATATGCGGCAGGTAAAAGATATCTGCCGCCAATTGCGTTTTCTGAGAGAGCATGAGAGCAATATGCTCATCACAAAGAAATTAAGCTGGGAAATATTAAAGAGTTGACAGATCTTCTGAACGAGATGATTAAAGAACGAAAAGAAGAAGCTGCACAATATGTAAAAAAATGAACGGATGATTGCTGATACATATACGAATTTATCGCATGATATAAGGACGCCCTGACATCAATGGACGGATATTTTCAACTGCTGGAAACCTGTTCGTCTGAAGCGGACAGGAAGCGTTATATCGAAATCATAGAGGAACGAATCGAAAGCCTTAAAGAGATGCTGGAAGAGCTGTTTACTTATACAAAGTTAAAAAATGAAACGTATGAATTGTAAAAAAGAACGACAAAACTTAACTCAGATTCTGAAAGAAACAGTGTTTTCATATTATGATGAATGGGCAGAAAGGGGAATTGTTCCGGAATTTGACTTGACAGATACGCCTGTTTGGATCATGGGGAATGGACAGGCGCTTAGAAGGATTATACAAAACATTGTGAAAAACGGGTTGGATCATGGAAATAAAGAATTGAAGATTCAACTGAAAAAGAAGGAAAACAGAGCGAAGCTAGTGTTTAAAAATAGAGTGGAATATCCGGATCGGATCGATCTTCAAAGAGTCTTTGAACGTTTCTATAAAGCAGATGAAGCAAGAAGCAAAAATTCGACAGGACTCGGCCTTTCTATTACAAAAGGGTTTGTACTGAAAATGAATGGAGAAATCAGCGCGCAGATGAAGGGTGACTGGTTTAGTATTCATATCAGTTTTCCGTTAATATGAAGTTAAAACGGATGAGAGAGACTTTGTTTTTTCTTTCTTGATATCCTCTTGCTATCGGAACATGCTGACTATATAATGAAAACAGAAGAATGCGGGGCAGAATACTATAAACATCCATATAAAGTGAAGCGGATGAAAGTAACGAAAACGCAGCAGAAAGGAAGGAAATGGAAATGACGAGAAATTTTGGGTGTACGAAGGAAGGAAATCAGGCGAGTCTCTATGTGATAAGAAATGAAAACGGGATGGAGGCAGCAGTGACTGACTTAGGAGCGACATTGGTCAGTTTGAAGGTGAAAAATAAAGAGGGAAGCATGACGGACGTTGTTCTGGGATATGAAAACGCGGCCGGTTATGAGGCAGGTACGTGCTTTTTCGGAACGATTGTAGGAAGAAATGCAAACCGGATTGGCGGCGCGCAATTTGAATTAAACGGAAAAACATATCATTTGACGGGGAATGATAACGGAAATAATCTGCACAGCGGTATGGATTTCTACAATATAAGGATATGGGAGACGGAAGAGGTGACGGAGACGTCTGTTCGTTTTAAACTTCATAGTCCGGATGGAGATCAGGGATATCCGGGAACGGCAGATATATACGTGACATACAGCCTTGATAAAGATGATAAGCTTGATATCTTTTATGAAGCTTTGTCGGACAAAGATACGATTCTGAATATGACAAATCATAGTTATTTTAATTTAGATGGACATAACAGCGGAAGCGTACTGCAGCATACGCTTACTCTGGAGGCGGATTATTTTACTCCGGGGGATGCACAGTCAATACCGACAGGAGAGATTCTTCCGGTGGAGAATACACCTATGGATTTTCGGGAAGGAAGAAAAATAGGAGAGAGGATCGAGGAAGAGTACGAACCGCTTCGATTCGGAAACGGATATGATCACAACTGGGTTTTGAAAAACAAAGGAAACTTTGAGAAAGTGGCGGAACTTATGGCTGAGGAAAGCGGAATCGTGATGGAAACTTACACGGATCGTCCGGGAATGCAGATTTATACGGCGAACTTTGTAGAAAATGAAGTAGGTAAAGAGGGCGTCGTATATGGGAAAAGAAGCGCAGTTTGTTTAGAAACACAGTGTTATCCTGATGCGGTTCACCATGAGAAATTCCCAAGTCCTGTATACCGTGCAGGTGAAAAATATACCGCACATACTGCATTTCGTTTTTTGATAAAGAAGTAAAAACAGATTGAAAAGACAGATATGAAACAGAAAGCTGCCAAGGGGTATATCAGCGGCTTTCTGTTTTTTTAGCATTAGTGGAGAATGTAATCCGGGAATGTGCCTTTTAAAAATTTCGATGATTGTAGTCTGGACTGAAAAAGGATGGGTACAAAATTGACGGGAAAATTAAGAGCTAAATGACAAATATTATAAGACATGACTAATAAATCTAAAAATTCAATATAAACAGAAAACTATTCTATGTTATATTTAAAAGAATTCATATAAACTGTCACTATCAACAAAAATATCTGTGCGAAAAATGAGCAGAAGGGAGAAAATGTATGAGAGAAAAATAGCTTTAATCACAATGGCGGCGGTAATGGCACTGTCAGTTACTGCGTGTGGAGGAGGATCTGACAGCGGAAAGTCAGCGTCAAATAATTCTTCCGGATCGGAAGTGGCAAATAAGGACAAACCGTTGGTATGGTTCAACAGACAGCCGTCAAACAGTTCCACGGGAGAATTGGACATGACAGCATTGAACTTCAATAAAGATACATATTATGTAGGATTTGATGCAAATCAGGGTGCTGAACTTCAGGGAACTATGGTAAAAGACTATATCGAAAAAAAGTATAGATAAAATTGACCGTAACGGTGACGGAGTGATCGGATATGTTCTGGCTATCGGAGATATCGGACATAACGATTCTATCGCACGTACAAGAGGTGTCCGCAAAGCTCTTGGTACAGGCGTAGAGAAAGACGGAGATATCGACAGCGCTCCGATCGGAACAAATGCAGACGGAACTGCAACTGCTGTAAAGGACGGAACGATTGAAGCCGGCGGAAAGAAATATGTAGTAAGAGAACTTGCTTCTCAGGAGATGAAGAACTCTGCAGGAGCAACATGGGATGCGGCTACAGCAGGAAATTCAATCGGCACATGGTCCTCTTCATTTGGGGGAAAACATAGACGTTGTAGTTTCCAACAATGACGGAATGGGAATGTCAATGTTTAATGCATGGTCAAAAGATAATAAAGTACCTACTTTCGGATACGATGCAAATAATGACGCGGTAGCTGCTATTGCAGAAGGTTACGGCGGAACGATCAGCCAACATGCAGACGTACAGGCATATTTGACATTGCGTGTTATCCGTAATGCACTTGATGGCGTAGATATTGATACAGGTATCGGTACAGAAGATGAAGCAGGCAATGTTTTGTCTGAAGATGTATATACATACAATGAAGAGCAGCGTTCTTACTATGCGTTGAATGTAGCGGTTACAGCTGATAACTATCAGGAATTTACAGATTCTACAAAAGTATATGAGCCGGTATCCAAACAGCTGGATGAGAAAGAACATGCGAAAAAGAAAGTATGGCTGAACATTTACAATGCTTCCGATAACTTCTTAAGTTCTACATACCAGCCGCTTCTTAAGAACTATGATGATCTTCTTAATTTAGACGTTGAGTATATCGGCGGTGACGGACAGACAGAGTCAAATATTACAAACCGTCTTGGAAATCCTAGCCAGTATGATGCGTTTGCGATTAACATGGTAAAAACAGATAATGCGGCTTCCTATACATCATTTACTTCAGTAATAATGAGGATAAGCAGGTCTATTAGGGAGAAGGAATTCTCCCTAATAATTTTTGCGGCGGCGATAAGCTAAAGTCCGGGTTTGCCTGAGACTATGGCGGCTGCCTGCGATCTCGGAGAGTACCCTTTTGGTGATTTCGGTAATTGAGATCAGGCAGTCAGAGAAAGTTGTCTGTGGGAAAAGGACTGCAACCGTTTGGGTAAAGATAGAAAAATTCTAAAGTATAATAGGAGTAAAAAGCATGGCAGATAAGAAAGATAATATCGTCTTATCGATACGGGATATGAGTAAGTCCTTTGGAAGAAACAGAGTTCTCACTCGCATCAATCTGGATGTGAAAGCGGGAACAGTTATGGGGCTTATGGGGGAAAACGGCGCTGGAAAATCAACGATGATGAAGTGTCTTTTCGGTACCTATCAAAAAGACGAAGGAAATATCTTCCTGGATGGGAAAGAGGTAAGTTTTTTCCGGACCGAGGGAGGCGTTGGAAAACGGTATCGCTATGGTTCACCAGGAATTGAATCAGTGTCTGGAGAGAAATGTAGTTGACAATTTGTTTCTTGGACGGTATCCGGTGAATGCGGTCGGTGTAATAGATGAAGGCCGGATGAAAAAAGAGGCGTCTGAACTTTTCAGAAAATTAGGAATGACAGTCAACTTGTCTCAGCCGATGCGTAATATGTCGGTTTCTCAGCGGCAGATGTGCGAGATTGCAAAAGCAATCTCTTATAATTCCAAGGTGATCGTTTTGGATGAGCCTACCTCTTCATTGACGGTGCAGGAAGTAGAAAAACTTTTTGAAATGATGAGAATGCTGAAAGAGCAGGGAATTGCTTTGATTTATATTTCTCATAAAATGGATGAAATTTTTGAAATTTGTGATGAAATATCGGTGCTTCGAGACGGAAATCTGGTTATGACAAAGAGCACGGAAGATACAGATATGAATGAACTGATTACGGCAATGGTAGGACGTTCTCTTGAAAACCGTTTTCCGGAAGTGGATAATACGCCGGGAGATGTGGTTTTGTCCGTGCAGCATTTATCTACAAAATTCGAGCCTTATCTTAAAGATGTGTCTTTTGATGTGAGAAAAGGAGAAATCTTCGGATTGTATGGTCTGGTAGGAGCCGGACGAACAGAGCTTATGGAGACGATTTTCGGAGTGCGCACCAGGGCAGCAGGACGAGTATACTTTAATAATCATCTTATGAACTTTGAAAGTGCGAAAGATGCGATGGAACATGGCTTTGCTATGATCACGGAGGAACGTAAGGCAAACGGATTATTTTTGAAGGGAGATCTTACGTTTAATACAACGATAGCAAACTTGAAACAGTATAAATCAGGGATCGCTCTTTCTGATTCGAAAATGGAAAAAGCGACTGCGGAAGAAATCAAGACTATGCGGACAAAATGTATGGGACCAAATGATATGATTTCAAATCTTTCCGGAGGAAACCAGCAAAAAGTTATTTTTGGAAAATGGCTGGAAAGAGAACCGCAGGTATTTATGATGGATGAACCGACAAGAGGAATTGATGTCGGCGCAAAATATGAGATATATGAACTGATTATCAACATGGCAAAGCAGGGCAGGACGATCATTGTTGTCTCGTCTGAAATGCCTGAAATTCTGGGAATTACAAATCGCATTGGCGTTATGTCAAATGGATATCTTTCTGGAATTGTTAATACAAAAGAGACAAATCAGGAAGAACTATTAAGACTTAGCGCAAAATACCTATAAAATGAGGGAGAATGATGAATATGGCTAATGGAAACAGTAAGGTTCTGACGGCGGAACAGGAAATGCAGATTCGCCGTCCGATAGAAGAATACGTCGGTGCAATTCAAAAACAGATTGACGGTCTCCGGGTGGACGGCACGGATAAAGTGTTGTCGCTGCAAAACACAATGGACGGAGTAAAGAGAGATCGCACTCTTACAAAAGGTGAAAAAGAGGATAGACTTACGAGAATGCGCAGGGAACTGCAGCAGGCAAAAGCGGTAGAGTCTAAGAATAAAGACAGGATTTCAAAACTGATTGCAGATGCGGAAGCATATTTGAAAGAACATTTCGACAAGGAATATTATGTGCCTGTTAAAGAAAGCTGCGCACAGGAAAAAGTCCTTGCGAAAGAGAAATATCGAAAAAAGAGTAGAAGAACTGAAGAAAGAGCATCAGCAGATTCTTTCCAAACTTTCAGAACATCAGGAAATAAAGGATGAAAAATATGTTTATAAGAACAGGCTGTTCGATGCGAAAATGGAACTGCAAAAAGATTATCAGACTATAAAGGACAGACGGCATGCGGCGTATTCTTATAAGTATCATCTGATTGATTTGCTGCGTATGTCAAAATTTACTTTTCTTGAAACGCGGGCGCAGAAATGGGAGAATTATAAATATACGTTCAGTAAAAGAAATTTCTTCCTTCAGAACGGATTATATATCGCTATTCTCTTGATATTTATTGTGCTTTGTATTATTACGCCGATGATTAAGGGAGCGCCTTTGCTCACTTATAATAACGTGCTGAACGTACTTCAGCAGGCATCTCCGAAGATGTTCCTTGCATTAGGTGTTGCAGGTTTGATTCTTCTTGCAGGCACAGACCTTTCAATCGGGCGAATGGTAGGTATGGGAATGACGACGGCAACGATTATTATGCATCAGGGAATTAATACGGGTGGAGTTTTTGGACATATATTTGATTTCACGTCAACACCTATCATTGTGCGTGTAATCTTGTCATTGGTTATATGTATACTTTTGTGTACATTCTTTACAATGATCGCCGGATTTTTTACTGCCAAGTTTAAGATGCACCCGTTTATCTCGACAATGGCAAACATGCTCGTGATCTTCGGACTTGTTACATATGCTACAAAAGGAGTATCTTTCGGAGCTATCGAACCGACGATTCCGAATATGATTATTCCAAAGATAAACGGATTCCCTACAATTATCATATGGGCAGCAGCCGCAGTCTTTATTGTGTGGTTTATTTGGAATAAAACAACTTTTGGTAAGAATTTGTATGCGGTCGGCGGAAATGCAGAAGCGGCGTCGGTGTCAGGTATTTCAGTATTTGCCGTTACGGTAGGAGCATTTATTCTGGCAGGTATTCTTTACGGATTCGGCTCCTGGCTGGAATGTATAAGAATGGTCGGTTCAGGTTCTGCCGCATACGGACAAGGATGGGAAATGGATGCGATTGCAGCCTGCGTAGTAGGCGGCGTGTCATTTACCGGAGGTATCGGAAAAATCTCGGGAGTAGTAGTCGGTGTGTTTATTTTCACAGCGCTTACATATTCCCTTACGATCCTCGGAATTGACACAAACCTTCAGTTTGTATTCTCAGGTATTATCATTCTTGTTGCGGTAGCGCTGGATTGTCTGAAATATGTACAGAAAAATTAAAGATAAATCAAGGAAAGAGCCGACATTATGTCGGCTCTTTCTGCTTTAGGATAGGTGATGAGCCAAAGCCGGAGTCTGCCTGAGATCCCGGCGATCGCTTACAATCCCGGAATGTGCTCTTTGGTGTTCTCGGTGATTCTGAGCCGGTTTAAAAAGACAGAAAGAACAGACGACGGATAAAATATGAGGTCGTATTTACAGGCATGTATGTCTTTGTTATAATGAGGAAAAATAAAACGGAATAATATATATGGAGACAAGATGGATAAATATACAATACTTTTGGTTGATGATGAAGAGGAAGTAATACAGGCTATTATCCGAAAAACTTAATTGGGAAGAGTTGGGATTTTCTGTAGTCGGATATGCCGATAATGGAATCAAGGCGCTGGAAATGATAGAGGAGAGTCAGCCGGATGTTGTTATGACAGATATTAAAATGCCGTATATGGACGGCATGGAGCTGTGCAGTCATATCAGAAGAGAGTATCCGGCGATGAAGATCGTACTTTTTACAGGTTTTGATGAGTTTGAATATGCAAAGGAAGCGGTTCATCTGGAAGTGGAGGAATATATTTTAAAGCCGGTTAATTCTGTGGAATTGATCAATATATTCACAAAGTTAAAAATAAAGCTGGATCAGGAGATAAGTGAAAGAAGAAGCATGGAAAAGCTGGAACATTATTATACGGAGTCCCTTCCTCTTTTGCAGGCAAATTTTTGTTCTACTCTGATAGAGGGAAGGATTCATGAGGATGAACTTCAGAAATACCTGTCGGATTATCAGATTTCTCTTCCGGGTCCATTATACTGCTGTCTGGTCATTCATATGTCGTCCAGTCAGATTCCGGAAAATATGAATTCCTTATTTTTTAGCCGCGTCTGTACAAAAACAGGCAGAAGACCGTCTGGGGAAAAGATGGAAGGCAAAATGTTTTCCCTACCTTGGAAACAGCGTTCTGTTTGCCCAGATAAACAATGAAAATGAGATTGCGGAGCTGACAGATGACTGCGACCGCTTTTGTAAGTATGTAAACCGCATGATGGGAACTGTTGTCACGGTAGGAATAGGCCAGGTCTGCAGTCAGATTTTGGATTTGGCACAATCGTATAACGCAGCGCGTGAAGCGGTTTCATATCGTGCCGTCTACGGCGCTTCCAGGGCGATTAACATTAAGGAAATCGCGCCTAAAGAGTCGGGAGAGCCCTGTTTTACAAATGATATGGAATTGTTGAATTTATTTAAAAATGATTCGTTTGAATTCGGAAGAAGAGATTGTAGAAGCGGTAGATCAGTATATAGAAAGCATTTCATTTCCGCTGAAATCATTGCAGCAGCATCATGTGGTGATCATGGAGTTGATAACCGCCTTGTTTCGGTTTTCTGTAAATAATGATATTGCAGCGGAGGGGGTAGGCGGAGATATCGGAATACTCTATGGAAAGCTGCTTGAGCTTGAACCCGATGCGCTGCGAAAATGGCTTACGGATATCAGCCTTTGCTTCAGCGAAAATTTGGTTACGGCAAGGAGCAGATCAACTCAGTCCTTTGTATCAAAAGCGAAGGAGCATGTCCGCAGTCAATATGCAGATGTACAGTTGTCTCTGGCTCAGATTTGTGAAAGACTTGGGGTGTCTAATTCCTATTTTTCTACAGTGTTTAAAAAGGAAACAGGAAAATCTTTTGTCAGTTATGTGACAGATTACCGTATGGAACAGGCTGCGCGCCTGCTGATTGAAAACAAATGAAAAGAGTTATGTCATAGCGCAGAAAGTAGGATACACAGATCCTAATTATTTTAGCTATGTATTTAAAAGGAAGTTTGGCGTATCACCGTCAAAATACAGAGCGGAGCATATAAAAAGTGAAAAACAAGTATTTGAAAAGTAAATGCGGGTATGATATGCAAGGAGAAAACCAAAATACGGAAAAAAGCCGCATTACGGAACGGGTGAGAAGCTGGGAAAAATATGGGGATGGACAAATTTAAAACCAAAAGGGATACAAACGACTCTGATGGGAGTGTTTTCGCTTGTTTCCATCACTATCATGTTGATTTCCGGGTTTGTTATGTATATATGGTTTTCTACGTTATCAAGGGAAGAGACTGTGCAGAGTACCCAAAAGCTGATGGAACAGACGGGGGAGAGTCTGGAAGATTATCTTGTCAGTATGAGACAGGTGTCTGATACCGTTTACTACAATATTATAAAAGAGAGCGATTTCTCCAAACAAAAACAGGAGATTCAAAGCAGGATGAATCTTTTGTATGAGGCAAATAAAGATAATCTTCGAAGTATCGCAATTTATAATCATTATGGAAGTTTATTGGCGGCAGAACCGGTAGCGTCTCAAAAAAGAAGATCCGGACGTAACCCAGCAGGACTGGTACATACAGGCGTTGGATGAAGTGGAAAATATGCATTTTTCCACACCTCATATTCAAAATTTGTTTGATGATGGAACGCAGCATTATTATTGGGTTACTTCTTTAAGCCGTATGATCGAAATTACAGACAGCGGAGTGTCTAACTGGGGGGTTCTGCTTGTGGATATGGATTATGCGGATATTTCAAGAATGATGAATCAGATCAATACTTTGAACAATGGAGAGTATTATTATCTGTGCGACAGTAATGGGGAAATCATCTATCATCCGAGGCAGATACAGATCAGTAACGGTCTTAGCGGAGAAAACAGCAGTCTGGCAGCCTCCCACAAGGACGGTGTGTACGAAGATGATTTTAAAGGCGAGAGGCGGAAAGTAATAGTCAATACTATCAGTTATACCGGATGGAAGCTGGTGGGGGTAATTCCTTATTCGGCATTTATACACGGGATGATCGACGTGCGATATTTTATTATTTTGTTGATGCTTCTGACGGTAATGGTACTTGTAGCGCTTAATCGTGTCGTTTCAGCGAGAATCTCAAGCCCGATTTTGAAATTAAACGCATCAGTACTGGAGTATGAAGCGGGTGAAAAGCCGGAGGTATATATTGGAGGAGCGGAAGAAATCCGGTATCTCGGATATTCTATCCAAAAATCTTATGAGCAGATAGATGAGCTTATGAAGGAGATTATTATCGAACAAAACGAACGTAGAAAAAGCGAGTTGGATGCATTGCAAAGCCAGATTAATCCTCATTTTCTTTATAACACGCTGGATTCTATCACGTGGATGATCGAGGATGGACGCAACGACGAGGCGGCGTTTATGATTTCACAGCTTGCAAAATTGTTCCGTATAAGTTTATCAAAGGGCATACTGTGATTAATATCCGGGATGAGCTGCAGCATGCCCGAAGTTATATGAATATACAGAAGATACGATATAAAAATGCCTTTTCAGTTACTTTCGATGTAGATGATTCTCTTTATGCATTTTGTATTGTAAAACTGGTTTTACAGCCGATCTTGGAAAATGCGATCAATTACGGAATCAATGGGACAGATGACTGCGGTGAAATAAAAATCAGCGGTAAGATGGAGAATGGGCTTATTATTCTTTCGGTGACAGATAACGGGATCGGTATGTGCAGTGAGGAAGTGAGCCGGCTTTTGACAGATGAGAAAAGAGTACATAAGCATGGTTCGGGAGTAGGACTTGTGAATGTTAATAACCGCATTAAGATTGTATTTTGGAAAAGAATATGGTATAGTCGTGGAAAGCGAGCCGGATGAAGGAACAACTGTCTCGATCTGCATCCCGGCGGTTTTGTATACAGAAGAGAACCGCAAGGCTTTGGAAGGAGGAAACCTTCACAAAAAGAGAATGAACAGAAAAGGAAACGCAGAGGGAATAAGGATGAAGAATGGCAAAAAGATATTTATTTTGGTAGAAACATTTCTGGGGCTTATGGTTTTTGTGTTGGTCATGTTCATGTTTTTGGAAAAAAATGAAAAAAAGCAAGAAAAAATTTCCGTGATCATCCAGAATTCAGATGATAGTCAGTGGGCAGCATTTAAGTATGGGGCAAAAATGGCGGCGGCAGATAAAAAGACAGAGGTATTTGTGGTAAGTACAGCGGGAAGTCTGAGTGTACAGGAAGAAGAGAACTTAATAGAAAGAGAAATTGCAAACGGCGCATCCGGAATTATTGTAGAGCCTGCCAATGGAGAGAAAACAGAAAAGATGCTAAAAGAAGTCGAAAAGAAAGTGCCTGTTGTGCTTGTGGAAAGCCTTGCGTCTTCTGATGGAACAGAAACGAAAATGCCGGTTACGGGAGCGGATAATTATGCCATGGGAAAAGCGTTGGCAGAGGAATTATTAAAAGACTGCGGCGGAAATATAAAAGGGAAAAAGATAGGGCTCGTTTCGGGAGAAGAAAACGCAGAAGCTATAAGTGAACGGGCAGAGGGGGTTCGAGAGGTTTTGGAAGAAAAACAGGCGGATATTCTATGGCAGATATCGGATTCTTTTGCGGAGGACAAGGAAAAAAATTCAATGGAACAAAGCGAAAAAGTGGATTTTATAATGACATTAGATAATATAAGTCTGGTGGCAGCCGGGGAATGTTCTTCGACAAATAATCTGCATGGGGCGGTTCTGTATGGAATCGGACATTCTATGGAAGCTTTCTATTATTTAGATACAGGAGAGATACAATGTCTCGTAGTGCCGGATGAGTTTAACAGAGGATATCAGAGTGTGGCAGAACTATCAGACAGTTTGCGGCGCTTCATGAAAAAAGCCGGAACGAAACACGGTTTCATATTCGACTGTTCGCAGAGAGACACTGTTTTCAAAAGAAAATCAAGAAGTTTTGTTCACTATGAGTCAGTAAGGCGTATAGAGTACATGAGGATTATAACAGAGGTGGAGGAATGCAAAAAAAAGAAACTATTAGCGTCAGCGATTGTTTTATGTATGGTGATACAACTCTTGTGTGCCTGCGGTAAGCAGAAAATATCCATATCAGACAAGGTTTATGTCGGAGTTACCTGTTACGATCAAAACGATACCTTTTTAAGCGAACTTCTTGTCTGCTTTAAAGAAGAACTTAATCATCTCAACAAGAATGGAGTTGAGACGACTGTGACAGTTAAAAAGTGCTGCCGGATCTCAGCGCACGCAGAATGACCAGGTGAAAGAGCTGATAAATGCAGGATGCAACGTCCTTTGTGTGAATCTGGTAGATCGGGCAGATCCGTCGGAAATTATAGATGTTGCAAAAGAACATGATGTGCCGATTATATTTTTTAACAGAGAACCGGTTGCGGAAGATATGAGGCAGTGGGACAGGCTTTATTACGTCGGCGCAGATGCAAAGCAGTCCGGTGTGCTGCAAGGAGAGCTGGCTGTTGAAATGATACGGCAAAACAGTCAGATAGATCACAATAAGGACGGAAAAATTCAGTATGTAGTTCTGGAAGGGGAAGCGGGACATCAGGATGCGATCATTCGTACAGAAAATGCGGTAGATACGCTTAACAAAAATGGGATTGAACTGGAAAAGTTAAGTTACCAGATTGCGAACTGGAACCGGGCGCAGGCGCAGAACCGGATGGAGCAGATGCTGGGGCAGTATAAAAATAAGATAGAACTTGTGTTGGCAAATAATGATGACATGGCTCTGGGAGCGTTGGACGCATTATAAAAATTTGAATTATACAGAGGCCCTTCTTCCGGTATTTATAGGAATAGACGGCACGGATATGGGGTTGAAGGCAGTGGAAGATTCAAGTATGGCGGGAACGGTATATAATGATAAAGAGGGACAGGCGAGAGCGATAGCAAAGCTTTCAGCTGCATTGGTAATCGGAAAAGAAGCGGAGGAAATAAAATTTACTAATGAAAATTACATTTATCTGCCCTATTCCAAAGTCACAAAAGAAAATGTCCATGAATATCTGAAGTGACGGATGATCCGCTGAGCAAGGTGAAAGGCAGAAAAAAAGCACACCGGGTAAAAGAGTTTTGGTATCTTGTACAAGGTGTGTTTTTTAGTGTTTTTAAAAGTTTGTTTTACGGAAGATTATACATCTAATCTGGAAGCGCCGACACCGATGTCTACTACATAAAATTCAGCTTCATATCCGAATTTTTCTTTATAGGCCTCTCCGACATTTTTAATAAAATTGTCTACGGCTTCATTTTTTACAATGCTGACGGTACAGCCGCCGAATCCGCCTCCGGTGATACGAGAGCCGATGACTCCCGGGGTATTCCATGAAAGATCAACGAGCAGATCGATTTCTTTACATGATACTTCATAATCATCGCGCAGAGAAACATGGGATTGATTCATTAATTCTCCGAACTTTGTAATATCGCCTTCTTTCAGAGCTTTGACGGCGGCGATAGTGCGCTGATTCTCGTAAACAGCATGTTTGGCACGTTTTACACGAACTTCATCCCGGATCAGGTGCTTTGCCTCTTCAAATTCTTCTGGAGTAAGCTCGCCGAGAGAAGAAATGGACAGTTCCTTTTGCAGATCGCTAAGCGCATCCGCACATTCCTGACGTCGGACATTGTATTCAGAAGTGACAAGGCTGTGCTTTACTTTACTGTTTGTAATGATGATCTTGGAGTCCTCAAGAAGAATGGGTGCATATTCATATTGCAAAGTGTTTGTGTCAAGAAATATTGCGTTGTCTTTTTTCCCGACAGCTACTGTAAACTGATCCATAATTCCACAGTTACAGCCGTTAAAATTATTTTCGGAGTATTGTCCGAATAAAGCAAGATCTATTGGACTTAGATCGGTAATTCCATATAAATCAGTCAGGATCACTCCGGTCAGCACTTCCAGAGAAGCAGAAGAGGAAAGACCTGCACCGTTAGGAATATTCCCCCATATTACCATGTCAAATCCGGTATCAAGTTTGTAGCCTTTTTCGGAGAATGTCCATACAACTCCGAGCGGATAGTTTGCCCAGTCGTAACAATCCTTGTTAGTAAGGTCGTCCAGAGATGTTTCTACTACGCCGATCTCGTCAAGGTTGCAGGAATAAAAGTGCATAAGCCGGTCTTCTCTTTTTCTTGCAACGCCATATGTACCAAGTGTCAGGGCACAGGGGAATACATGACCGCCGTTATAGTCGGTGTGCTCTCCGATGAGGTTGACGCGGCCGGGAGCAAAATAAAAATGTGCATCATCCGTAGCGCCGAAAAGTTCTGCAAATTTGTCATATAGTTTTTGTTTCATACGTGGTTTCCTCCTACATAAAATATTGAAATAATAAATTCAAAACATCTTGCCTTTTATTATAATCTATAGCTGAAGAAATGTATAGAAAAAAAGTGAGCGCGAATATAGGTAAAAAAGTGTTGTATTTTTAGCTTTTATAAGACAAAAGTATCCCAACACCGGAGGAGGGGATACTTTTGCCGGAATATTTAAATTGCATAAGCTGTTTCAGCATTTTTGTACGATTTCTTATGACGGCTATATATCTGTTGACTGTTTCACTTTTATCTTCCTGTTCAAGTAAATCTAAGTAGCCGTATATTGCGGTTAGCGGTGTGCGTAAATCATGAGAAATATTTGTAACAGCATTCTTCAATTTCTAAATCACCTTTTTGAAATTTTTCTGCGTTTCAGTCTTGGAGTTTTCGTAACTGGATATTTATTTCATTTGCTAAATGGCGCATATATTTATCATTGCTTGAAATATCAATTAAAGTATTACTATCGGTTATGAGCTTTTCGGAAAATGAACTTTCTATTTCTTGTGCAGATTTTCGCAATAAATGTATTTTGATGAGTAGCAAGATAATTATTAAGATCAATCCACTTATGAAAAGCCATAACCATAACATAATGTGTTCGCTCCTTTATTTTAAATCTTTTTTCTTGAAAATCCAAACACCTGCACCGGTTGTAAGGACAATTATTGCTAAGGAATATATAGGTAATCGTGTTAAATTGACAGGCTGCATTGTTGAACATTGAATTGCCTGACCACCTGGATTGACATCATAAAAGAATTGTACAATTTCTCGTTTTGTTCCGTCCGAATATTTTGGGTTTTCTGTTTCCTGAGCTGTTGTTTCGCCATTTTCTCCTATTGAGTAAGCCGGAATAGTTGGCGGAGCATCTAACATTCTATTACATATTGCCCCTGCAAGTAATAGTCCGAATGAAAGCAGAATACAAGACACTGCAATAATAGCTTTATTTTGAAAGAGCATTGTTATAAGTGTGAAAAGTGAAGCAAATGTAATTGATAAAACAAGGACGGTTACGCCTATGAGCATAATCAATTTCACATCAGCAGTAAAAAACAAGCAAAGGTATTCCAACACTAAGGTATGGAACAAAAAACACAATGCACATAGTAATCGCGATAACAGAACAAGTTATCATATTTGATAAATAGATCGTTTCTCTTTTTGTC
>ENA-OPYU01000246-OPYU01000246.1-human-gut-metagenome-genome-assembly--contig:-NODE-246-length-22184-cov-4.549213_pt1 | contig 22184 bp, 26 predicted proteins | sample MGYA00242637_ERZ504482 | MGnify/ENA primary metagenome ERZ504482 (study PRJEB26092, sample SAMD00036237) | human gut metagenome | host: Homo sapiens | study: EMG produced TPA metagenomics assembly of... | reverse complement strand
ATGAGGTAATGGGCAAGTGGAACAGCCAATACAAATGCACAACCTATTACTTTGATATATTTGCGGAATAATAGCAGGTAAAGGTCTTTCATCCCTGCACCATTTACTTTGCGGATGGCAATTTCACGATAACGTTGTCGGATATCAAATAAGGATAATCCAAATAGTCCCAAACAGGAGATGATGATTGCTATCAAGGCAAAGACGAAATAAATATTTGCTGTTTGACGGTCCTGAGCATAAAGTTTGTGAACTTCATCTGTCAACCAAGTATAGGTGAAGTCTTCGGTATTATATATTTCTTTCTCTGTTTTCTTCAGATATTCTATGACTTCTTTTTCTTTATCGGGGTTGACGGCAATCAAAAAATTCGCTGTTGCCACTGCTGGGCCCCACGACAAATGCCATCGGTTTTATTCCTTCAGTGAGATGGCTTGGGTAATAATCGTCTATTACAGCCACTACAGGCATAAGTTTGGTTCCACCTTCTTCCATTTCTCCTTTTTCGCTGACACTAATCCAAAGTGGAGATTCGCTGCGTACAAAAGCATCTTCTAGTTGCGCATAGCCCATGGCTTTCATTGCTGCTTTGTTTAGTACCATTTTATAGTCACTCCAACCTTCAAATTTTTGGGGGATTTCTCCTTCCAGTACTTTCAAATCATACAGTTGGAAGAATTGTGGGGAAGGAAATAGGGTGAGCATGGGTTGACGGGTATCTTGGTCATTTAACAACATGCAGATAGAGCTTCCCCTTAATATAGAATAATGGGAACTCATCCACATTTCAATGTGAGGACACTCGTTTAATAGTTGCTTGATACGGTCTTGGCGGGCAAAGCGCTCATTGCGCTTTTCTTCTGTTTCAGAGCGCAGATAATTTTTGTTCTCGTGTAACAACTCAGCTCTAAGAATTCTTTCTGTCCGATATCCGGGAGAGGTATTCAGCAGGAAATGCAGTTGCTTGCCAAAGTAAAATGACAAGATAAGGAGTAATATGGTTATAACGTATTGGAAAAAAAGGAATGTCATACGTACAGTGATAGCATGACGGTTTGATGTTATTGAACGAATAGATACAATAGGAGGGAGATAATTGTATCTGATGTATGGATAAATAGAAGTGACTAAAGGTAATAATATGATGAATCCCAAAGACAATTTCCAGTCGAATGCCGAATAGCTAATTTGTTCATTCATCAACCGGCTGACTGGTACTTGGGTTGCTTCTATCAACAGCCAGGCGGTTAGCAGTGCGGCAAAGGCTAATAACTGATTTTCCATCCATATTTGTAAAAACAAAGGCAGACGCTGCAAGCCGAATACTTTTTTACTCCATATTCTTTAGAACGTTTCATCATAAATACCATATAAATATTGATGAAATTCAATATACCCACCAATAATAGCAATATGGTTACTCCTGAAAGAATATACAAGTGCGTACGGTTCCCGAATTGCATAATGGAATCGTAATCGTCATCGTGGCCGATGGAATTTTCCCAGTATAAATCTTTCCAAGCAATAAACTTCCAACGTATTCTGTTTCCTCTTTTATCTTTTCTGTACACATTGCTGATTTTGTTTATTTTGTCTAGATTTACTCCGGGGAGGATACGCATCAGTGATATATCCATACGTTGCCAGCGTTCTATCAATCTGTATGATACTAGTATATCGAACTGAAGTAATGATTTGCAGTCCAATTCTCCGATCACCCCCTTGATAGTGATATTTTTATCATAATATTCCAATACTTTACCTATCGGATTTTCTTTGCCAAATATATTACGAGCATAGTGTTGGGTGATAATGGCGTCATTGGGAGCTTCTAAACTAGCTTCGCCAGCCACAATCGGATAGTGGAAAAAGTGAAAAAAAAGGTGGAATCTACAGCTGCTATATTCATTGCATAGTTGCTGTTCTCGTATACCACATTGTCTCGTTGCTGTAGCATGAGACGGCATTGCTCCACTATTTGATGGTCAAGGATATAAACAGAATCCGCTTCCGTCCAATCTTGTTGCAAACTTCCCGGATGAATGTTTCCTTCCATATCCCGTAACGGAATGATGATATGTTCCGGATCTATGCTATGTGCATCCACCGTCAGTTCCCTATGGATATACCGTATTAGGATGATGCTGCATGCCAGACTGAATGCTAGTCCCAGCAAATTAATGATAGTATATGATTTAGAACGCATTAAGAAGCGCCAGGCATATTTTAAAGTTCTCATTTTGCATGTTTTATTTTAATATTAATTCTTCCGCGTCACCAAAGGTATCATATCCTGTGATAACTACAAATTCTCCAGGCTGTAAACCTTCTGTGATTTCATATTGAAGCGGGTTTTGGCGTCCTATGTTCAATGGAACTTTTACAGCTTTTGTTTTTGATGAGTTTATTTTGTAAATCCATTGTCCTCCAGTAGACTGGTAGAAGTTTCCACGTGGGATAACTATAGCTTGTTCGGGTTGGCCCAATTCTATTTGTACTCGGAAGCTCTTTCCTACACGGACATTCTCGGGCATTTCTCCGGTAAATACCAAGTCCACATCAAACATGCGGTCTTTTACCTCAGGAACTACTTTAGTAATTTTCAGCGGGTAGCGTTTTCCTTGATAGTTTACGGTAGCCGGAAGACCTGTTGTGATGCGGTCAATATAATATTCACTTAAAGAAGCATGAATTTTATATTGATCCAGCACTTTTATTTCAGCTATACTTTCTCCCGAAGCAACCTGTTGACCGGGAGTAACTTTCACAAAACTTAGTTGGCCGCCAATCGGAGCTTTTACTATCAAGTCTTCCAACCGTTCTTCCGCACGTTTCAGTTTTTTGCTTTCACGTTCCAGATCATTTCTCAATAGTTCTTTGCGGATAAGAGTTACGGATGAATCATGTTTCAGACTTTCCATTTGTAATGCCGTATTTTTCAGTTTATACTTATATTCATCTTCAGATACTTGAAGCTCAGCCTTGCTCTTAATTCCCATTTTGAATTCCTCTTTGTCCAATCCGAAGCTTTTGCGCAGTCGTTCCATTTCATATTGTGCCTGTAATGTTTGTTGCTTCAGTGTCAGACTCTTTTGTTCCATTTCTATCTCTTTCTCTTTATAAGTGATTCGTTGTTTTTCCCACTCGTCACGTTGGTCTTCAATGGAACGAATCAGATCCGGATTAGTCAATATCAACAAGGTGTCACCTTGTTTCATCATATTCCCTTCTTCTCCAACAATGCGGTCTACACTGCCGCCCTCACGAGTATTTACTTTGATGGTAAGAATGGGTTGCACCAGTCCTTCCACATCTACATACTCCATAAATTTGTCGTCTTTTACTTCGGCTATCTGAATGTTGTCTGTTTCGATACGCAGTTTGCGAGGACCTAATGAAAGGCTTATCACATAGATAAGGAAGATAATAAAGGCCAGTGCAGCTATCATATAGTAGCGATAGCGGATGTACCACGGTTTCTTTTCAATTTTTATATCCATTAGTTTATGTTTTTTGATATAATTTTTTTATTTCTTTTTTAATGCATGGCGATAATACAAAGGTCATTTATACCTGTCGTGTAGTTAAGGTTTAGGTATAGTACATGAAATCTCTGCTTTTCTGAGGAAATCATATCCCGTCATACTTCTAAGACCATAATACAGACTCCAATAAGTTTTCAAAGCTGTTATATAATTTCTCCGTGCGGTATCTTTTTCTGTAATGGCGGCATTGAGGTCCAGGATTGTCGATTTTCCCAAGATATAAAGCCGACGTGCTACATCATGGCGTCGGTCGGCCGTCTTGTCCGTCTTGGCGGCTACTGCTACACGGTATGCTTGAAGATTGAACTGACGGACCATTTTACATACATTCAATTCAAAATCTTTCATTCCCTGTTCAGCTTGTGTATCTACTAAGTCTACATTGGAACGAGCTACACGGACGCGTCCTTTTCCACGACCCCAATCTAGGATAGGTAAAGAAATACCAATACTGGCATATTGTTGATTCATGGGGTTTCGGTAAGAATCTGCAAATTTATTTCCGGTTTGAGAAAGCCCGAATTGTACATACAGGTCAGCTTTCAAACCCGCATTGGCTTTTGCAGAAGCTAATGCGCTGCGGCTTTCCAATTGTTTGCGTTTATAAGTGTCAGGGTCGGGACTGTTTTTGAATGCCAGTTGTAATGCTTTTTGTAAAGAGATTTCAAATTGAGGAATACTGTCTTCCGGAACAACTCGTAAATTTATTTCCCGATTAATGCCAAGGAAGGAACGGAGTGTTTGCATTTGGTCCTCTACTTCGATACGGGCATTCATCATATTGGTTTCTTCTGTCAGTTTGTTTATTTCCAGCTGTAGCATTTCGTTTTCAGTTATTGTTCCTATATTATATCTTCCTTCGGCATATCTGTATAAAGTATCAGCAGAAGCATAGTTGTAGGTAGCTATGTCAAGATTGGTTTGTGCAGTAGCCAAGTTGAAGAAAAGAGTGCTGGTTTCTGAGGCTACAAGTTCCAATGCTTCTGCATATGCTTTACGGGCTTCCCGGTAGCGAAGGGGTTCGATACGACGATCCCATTTTAAAGAGTTATATCCAAAAAGTTGCTGTTCGTAACCTATTACTACGGGTTGGGTGTTATACGCTGTATGATTATCTTCAAATTCATCAATGCGTTGGGTGGTACTTTTTACAAACAAGCTGCCACCGGTGAACCATATATTTTGATTTATTTTAAGGCTGAGGTCTGTGCTTAACTGGTCTTGCTGGATAAATTGGTTTGTTCCATCCGGTTGGGTAATTTTGTTTATCTCCCGATTCAGGGTAGGAGATGAAGTTAATGTGACGGAGGGAAGATAATTCGCCCGGAAAAAACGGTAGTTCCAATAAGCTGCCCGATAGGTATGACGGGCAGCTTGTGCTTCCGGTGAGTTTTCTTGTGCTATTTCAATAGCTTGTTGCAAACTCAGTGTCATTAATTCTTCTTGTTGTGCTGCGGCTGTTTCCGGGCGAAGCAGAAGGGAAAGTGCTATAATACAATATAGTTTCATGTTCGTTTTTTTATGTCTTTATACCTATTAGTATTTTTGTCTTATAGTTAGGGAAACAGGAACGAGTCTTCAGTGTCTTTTTCGGATAAGTCGCTTTTTATTTTGGTTAATGCTTCCTTTGCTTTTTCATGACCGTTGTCTATAGCTTTTTGGAACCAGAACCGGGCTTGTTGTAAGTCTTTCTCTACGCCTTTACCCCACTGATACATGCGACCCAGGTTATATTGTGCAGGAGCATTCCCCTGTAAAGCAGCTTTAGTCAGCCACTTGGCTCCTTTAGCAAAATCTTTTTCCATTCCCTCGCCATAACAATACATATTTCCTATATTATATTGAGCTATCGGATTATTCTTATCTGCTGCTTTTTTAAACCAAAAATAAGCTTCTTCAAAGTCTTTGGGAACCCCAAGTCCGTTTTTATATAAATAACCGATATTGTTCATGGCGTCCGTATTACCATGAGCCACAGAACGTAGGTACCAAGTCATAGCAATGTAACAATCTTTACGTACTCCCCAACCATTTTTATAAAGGCTCCCCATACCAATTTGAGCTTCTGGATTTCCTTGAGTGGCAGCTTTGTTCAACCATTTGAATGCTTGGCTGTAATCCTTAGTGACTCCCAAACCATATGTGTACATAAAACCTATATTGTTTTCAGCATAAGTGTTTCCGCCCGTTGCCGATTGATGAAAAAGTTTCAAAGCTTTATCATAATCAATTTCACCTCCTAAGCCTTTTAAATACATGTCGCCTGTCAGATATTGGGCATGATGGGCCGTATCAATGGCGAGCTATCTTTTCTAATAACTCGCGTGCTTTTTTCATATTGTCGATTGACATAGTGGGTTTGTGCTTCTTCCCACAATTGACGGCAGTCACCTATATAAAGCATATAGATCTTATTGCTGGATAGAATTACTATGCTTGCTACAAGGCATAAACTGATAACTATTATTGAGTTTTTTTTCATAACTTAATATATTAGTATTATAGACTAATCAAATAGTGTGCCATTATCTTATCTCTTTGTTTACCAGAATTTTGTGGGGCTAAAAAATAAAAACGTCTCTGTGCGGGATACGCACAAAAATAGTGCGTATTCGCACAGACAACACAACTAAAAAAAATCAATATCTTTGCAAAATAGCGGATAGAAAATCTTTTATTCGTATAATAATGTATATGAGGATAAAATAATGAATACAAAAGGAAAAATATTGATTATAGATGATAATGAGGACGTGCTTTTTGCACTAAACCTTTTATTGGAACCCTACGATAAGAAAAAATAAAAGTTACTACTCAACCGACTCGTATTGAGCATTTTATGACTACTTTTCAACCTGATGTTATTCTGCTTGATATGAATTTCCGCCGGGATGCTATCAGCGGGCAGGAAGGGTTCAATTGTCTAGAACAGATATTAAAATTAGACCCGCAGGCTATTGTCTTGTTTATGACTGCTTATGCAGATACAGATAAAGCTGTACGGGCTATTAAAGCTGGAGCTATTGACTTTATTCCCAAACCTTGGGAAAAAGAAAAACTACTTGCTACGCTTTCGTCGGCTATCAAACTTCGTGATTCTCGTAAAGAGGTCAGGCAACTGAAAGAACAAGTTGTAGCATTGAGCGGGCAGGATGAAGAGATGCCTCAGATGATAGGGCACTCAGCGCCTATGCGAGAGGTTTTTGATACTATTCGGAAATTATCGGATACTGATGCTAATATTTTGATATTGGGTGAAAATGGAACCGGTAAAGATTTGGTGGCCCGTTCTCTACGTTATTTTTCTCCTCGTCGTGAATGTCCTTTTATAACGATTGACTTGGGGAGCATACCAGAATCATTGTTCGAAAGTGAATTGTTCGGCTATGAAAAAGGGGCTTTTACAGATGCCCGTAAAGCAAAAGCGGGACGTATGGAGGTGGCATCAGGAGGAACGCTTTTTTTGGATGAGATAGGGAATTTGTCATTACCTATGCAATCCAAATTGCTAACAGCCATAGAAAAGCGGCAGATTTCACGTTTGGGAGCAACGGATATAATTCCTATTGATGTTCGGTTGATAAGCGCAACGAATGTAAATATCCGACAATTGGTGGAGGAGGGCAATTTCCGTCAAGATCTGTTGTATCGCATCAATACGATCGAGATTGCCATTCCTCCCTTGCGGGAAAGGGGAGAGGATGTGCTCTTATTGGCTGATTATTTCTTACAACGGTATACTCATAAATATAAGAAAGAGATAAACGGACTGAACCGCGAAGCCAAGCAGAAACTCATGCGTTACCATTGGCCGGGTAATGTACGCGAATTACAGCATGCCATAGAACGGGCGATTATTCTTTCGGACTCGCCATTGTTAAAGCCTGCAAATTTCATGTTGCAGCCACAACCCGAGAAGAGGGTGAATACGGATGAGATACTGAACTTGGAACAATTAGAACGCAATGCCATAGAACGTGCTATGAAGCGCAGCGAAGGAAACTTGAGTCGTGCAGCGGAATATTTGGGGATTACCCGTTACGCTCTTTATCGGAAACTTGAAAAATTAGGTTTATGAATCGTTTACAAACTTTACGGATGATAGCTTGTATGTTACTGATGGGGGTAGTAGCTATAGCTGCATATCTGTTTTATCAACATTCACTCTATTTTTGCTTGTTATTTTCGCTGATGATTATGGCAAGTATTATCATCTATATCTGTCAGTGGCAATATAAAACGACCCGTATGATATCACGAATGATAGAAGGTATTCGTTATGCAGATTTCTCTTTGAGTTTTTCTACCCAGCACAAAACTCGTACAGAACAACGATTGGCACAAGAAATAAATAATGTTGTTGCTGAATTCCGTACTCGGTTGTCCGAGAATGAAGAGCGATATCAATATTATGAAACATTATTGAATACTGTTGACAGCAGTTTGCTGGTAGTAGATAGTCTGTGCAATATACATTGGATGAACCGGGCCGCCATGCAGGATTTGTGCGGCTATTGTATTCATTCAGTCAGGGAATTGGCTCTGTTAAATTCTGAATTTCCTACTATTATCCTGTCATTACAGCCTGGAGAAATTAAAACAGTACGAATACATAAAGGAGATACTCTACAAGAATTGGCTGTTACGGTATCCGAATATTCCGCTCAACATGGTACGGAACTCCGGTTAGTTAATTTAAAGAATATCCGTGCTGTATTGGAGGAAAATGAAATGGAAGCATGGCAAAAGCTGATTCGTGTACTTACTCATGAAATAATGAACTCCATTGCACCCATTATTTCATTAAGTGAAACATTAAGTGAGCGTGCTGTGCAAAATGGTATGAATGAGAAAGATTACAATATCATGTTGCAAGGGATGCAGACTATTCATAGAAGAAGTAAAGGATTACTGAATTTTGTGGAAAACTATCGTAAACTTTCTCGTCTGTCTGTCCCGATACTGGCTCCAGTAAATATAGGTGAGTTGTTGAGTGATATGAAAAAACTATTCCCTAATAAAAACATACAATATATATATAAAGTAGAAAACCCAGAAACGATTCTGATGCTAGATCGTTCACAGATAGAACAAGTATTAATCAATTTACTAAAGAATGCAGGTGAGGCTTGTGTAGAGCAAACCTATCCCGAAGTTATTATTAGTACACATTGTGATTTAGACAAACATCTATTTTTCCTTTCTGTCTGTGATAATGGTAGTGGTATTCTTCCTGAAGTTTTGGATAAAATCTTTGTTCCTTTTTTCACAACGAAGTCGACAGGTAGTGGTATCGGACTCAGTTTATGCAAACAAATTATGAATTTACATGGTGGAAGTATCTCGGCAAGTAGTGAAATAGGGAAGGGGAGTTGTTTTACACTGAATTTCTTTGTTGCGGATGCAAAAAAATGAAGTTAATATGCTGATTTATAATTTAATAAATAATAGCACGAAAAAAAGTGGAAAAAAATCACTTCAAACGTTTGCACATATCAAAAAAAAGTACGTACCTTTGCATCGATTTTTGAGAAACAGAGCAATTGAGAAAATAAAAAGATTCGGGGTGTAGCGCAGTCCGGTTAGCGCACCTGCTTTGGGAGCAGGGGGTCGTGGGTTCGAATCCCGCTACCCCGACTAATGAAAATCAAGGAGTTACGATGAAAAGTAGCTCCTTTTTTGTTGCTGAATGGGCGGTTACCTTTGGTTTAACCGAGTGAGTTAAACCGAGAGTTAAACCAAAAAATCAGTATGAACGCTACAATTTCAGTGGTATGTTACAAGTCAAAGACACTATCAAATGGTGAACACCCTTTAATGCTTCGTATCAGTAAAGACGGAAAGAAGAAATATCAAAGTTTGGGAATATCTGTAAATCCCAAGTTTTGGGACTTTCAGAAGAATAAACCGAAACCTAAATGCCCTAATTTAGAGTATCTTCAAAAGATTATTCTTGATAAGAAGTTGGAACTTCAAAAGAAAATGCTTGAAATAAAGTCCGACCAGAAAGAATATTCGGCTGCAACTCTGCTTGAAGCAAATGCAAAGCCATTGGTTGCTAAAACTGTAGATTGCTTTTATAAAGAAATAATTGCTCAATGTGAGATTAACAACAAATGTGGTAATAGACTGGTTTACCTTAATTCCTATAACTCTTTGAAAAGATTTACTAACGGAAAGTTGGAAATACCTTTTAACTCCATAAATGTGACATGGCTTGAAAAATATGAAAAGTGGCTTCGAGCCAATGGTAACAAGGAAACAACAATCAGTTTAATGTTCCGTACCTTGCGAAGTACATATAACAAAGCAATAAAAGAGAAATGCGCCCATTTGTCAGATTATCCTTTTCAAGAATATAAAATCAGCAAATTCGACACTTCTACTCAAAAGAGAGCCATAGTTAAAACAGAAATGCTGAAATTCACGGAAACTCCCCAACCAATAGGACAAAAGAAATATGTGGAATTAAGTAAAGACATCTTTATATTCAGCTATCTGTGTGGTGGCATCAATTTCACCGACATAGCTAATCTGACACGAGAGAACATAGTAAATGGCAGGTTACGCTATATCCGTCAGAAAACAGGTAAGCTAATTAAAATTGGAATACCCCAAGAAGCTATGCACATTATTGAAAAATACGCTGATGAGGACAACGGTTATCTATTTCCAATACTGAACACAAAAGTTCATAAAACAGCTTTGCAGAAGCAGAATAGGATTCATAAAATACGCGGCAAGGTAAATGAAGTTCTTAGAATACTCGGCAAGCGATTGGGAATTGAAGCCAATATCACAACCTATGTTGCAAGGCATTCATTCGCAAGTGTCCTAAAGAAATCCGGTGTGAACATTGCATTGATAAGTGAAGCATTGGGGCATTCTGACTTAGCCACCACTCAAATATACTTGGATAGCTTCGATAATGAGCAGGTGGATGAAGCCATGAAGAACCTCCTATAATAAAAAGAAGTCCGTAGTCCGAAAAGATTGCGGACTTTTCTTTTACTTTGCAGGATAATCAATAACTAAGATACTATGCTTAAACAAATAGAAGAACTGCCCGATTTGAAAGCGGCTTGGTATGAAAGCTATAAATATTTAGACGAGCCGTTGTTGGAATATGTGTGGAAAGTGGCAAACAAATTCCTGCCAAGTTTCGATGGTGAGAATTTTGGTGAATCAAGTGCCATCGGTGTTTTTTGCCAACGCTACTTTACAGGTAAACTTGACAGCTCTTCATTGCGAGTACAGAAATACACTGAAAACGAAGAGTTGCAGAAAACACTGAAAGCATTCAATTTGGATGCAAGCAAATTTTGGTATCTAATCCTGTTCATGTACGATTATGTGGAAAGCATCTGTACCGATGCCAATTCTATTGAACAATCCCTTTTGAAAGAAGCCAATACATTCAACGATAAGTTGGCAACTGCCACAAGCCTCTCATTGGCAAATGGTAGAAAGACCTACTTCACTGACCGAGAAGATATGCTAAAACTTATTCGGATTTCATTCGGTCACTTCATTCAAACCTACTTCAAGATAATGAACGATGAAAATCTATCTTTTGCAGAAAAAGGATGAGCTGATTAGAAAATATCGGAATGGATAAGCAGATGCAGACTGTATTTGATGCGGACATAGTTAATCGTCAGAAAGAAGTCACGTTAAAGCCAATACACAAAATCAGAAAAGTGGTTGAAAATAGTTCAGATACTTTTTTGGAAGACAAGACAGCCGATAAAACAGCATTTGCGGAACAGATTACCAAAGTTTCCACAGACAAGATGATGTTAATATCAAGAATCATTTATACCATAGGTTATGGTGGAAAAAGATACAATGATGAATACGACGATAAAGGCAACAAGAACAGGATTCTGTCGAATACGTTGCGGAGCTATGATGGCAAAGACCCTATAAATACCCGAAGCAAAATCTACTTTTAACCTTATTATCAATAATATAAAAGAGCGTGTTAGAGTGACAAACTTTAATGCGCATTTTTTTATGTGGGTAAATTATCCCTGCCATTTTTTGCCCACATGCCAATAATTCAATTCCATTTTTTTGATAGAAAACATATAAATACTTTTGCAGCGTCAAAAGGGAACAAACGAGCAAGTGCGCATAGCTTCAGTAGTTTCTTTAGTGGCATTATAATTAACACGTTAAACTTTTAAAATTTGTAATAATGAAAAATTTAAAATTTGCAGAAGCATTAAATAGTGAAGTAGAAAACGTAGTAGAGAACACTAAAGTAAGTGCAGCATTCGTGCAGGAACTGAAAGAAGCATTCCTTATGTTTCCCGTCAGAACAGATATGCGTTTCAAACAATCTTCAAAAGGTGAACTGATTATATCGGTTACGGTTGTTTACGCTACTGGCATGACACAACATTTTGAGGGTGCAGGAGATGCAGACCTTATATCGGCAATACATTTCGGCATGGCTAAAATAATAAACGGTTTGCACGAATACAAAGCGGAGGAACACGAGGTGGATATTGCCCAAGACGGTGAAAATTTGGTAATGGAGCTATTCAAGCAATACATGAACTCCACCATGAGGGGCTATATTGAAGCGGACTGGTACAACAACAGTGGTGAGCGTTACCGTTGCGTGAGATTCTCATCCACATTCAACGGGAATGTAAAGTTCTGCATGAAAGCAACGGATGAAGTGAACAGCCTTATCTGTGAAGCCTGCAAACCCGAATGGATGAAGAAATCGGAAGCGGAAGCCAAACTACAAGTTCCCGAACAGAATGAAGTAGCTTAAACACTCAGTCTGAAAGAAAGTCGAGGGAACAAACTCTCTCGGCTTTCTTTTTAATCGGAACAGAGAAAATGAAACAGATACAGTTTGTCCAAACATATAACAATGAAGCTGCACACAGACAAGTGAAGCTGTTGATGAAGCAGCACAAGCAGCTTTATATCCAAGTAAACGGTGAAGCATGGATAAGCAGCCAAGGGGTTACAGGAATAAGATACCAACTCAATGAAAAAGGCTGGCAGTGGATTCTCAACTACCTGCAAACGGGAGATTATGAAGACTTTGGGATATTCCCGTCCAAACTATCCAAGTTATGTAGCGGATTCCAAGAAAATACAGTAAAAGAACTGATAGAACAGAAATATAACATTGCAAGAATCCCTTTTCTACGGGAAACCGAAGCCTATATAAAACTTCGGGGACTGTTCCGTTTCGGAAAACTCTTTTTCAGCATAAGGAGAAGCGATGAATTTATAGATTATCTAAACAGCAAAGGATTATGATTACCCTACATGAAGGTCAATACCTGTCTGACGTAATGAGTGAGATTCCGTCAGACTGCATACTTTCCAAAAGAATACCCGGCTGTGGTGCTACCACTCTGGAGCTTGAAACCGAAAGGAACTCCATTATCGTAGTGCCCAATGTGCCCGTCATCAAAAGCAAGTGCGGCAAATACAGCAATCTGTTAGGCGTTTATGAAGATGTTACAGTAGATAAGATTCGCAATTATCTAACTAATAACAGGCTGCATAAGATAATGACCACTCCCGAAAGTTTCGGTAAGGTGAAAACGGCTTGCAGCGGTATTATTGACATTTATAATCATTTCTTCCTGCTGATGGACGAATGCCACCAATTAATCAAGGATGTGGATTACAGGACAGACATAGTGCTGCCCATGAATGACTTTTTCCGCTTCAAAGGCAAGGCTCTTGTTTCCGCCACTCCTATCGGATTCAGTGACCCAAGATTTAAAAAGTTTGAGACAATAGAAATAAGTGCCGATTATGATTACAGACAAGAGATTACAGTTACACATACTTATAATCTCAACAAGGCTATAAGTGAATATTTAGAAAAGCACAAGGAGGGAACTGTCTGTTTTTTCGTTAATTCTGTGGTAATGATTTACTCCATAATGAAACAGTTTGACATATTGGAAGATTCAGCCGTCTATTGTGCGCCAAAAAGCCGTCTGAAACTGAAAAATGATTATTCTTTTGATAATGCCTATAATGATTGGAGCGCAGATACCATGAAGAAATATAACTTCTTCACTGGCAGATTCTTTACGGCATTCGACTTGGACTTGCCTTATCAACCCGATTCGGTAATGGTTACAGACCCTTATGTTTCCGAATACACCATGCTTGACATAGATACGGACTGCATACAGATTTGCGGAAGATTCCGTAACGGCATAAAATCGGCAACACATATCTATAGAGTGAATCCCGATATAATAACCAAAGACAGGGAACAGATAGAATGGGAAATTTCAGCACATGAATTTGCCTATGACACGATACAGACTTTATACAACAGTGCGGATAACAGGGAAAGCAGATTCGCTTTCGGTGCAGTTCTTGAAACCATGCCGTTCCGCAAATTCCTATATCCCGATTTCACAAAGAACTGGTTTGCCATAGACAATGAGATTAATTCCGTATTGGTGAACAACAGATACCAATCAAGACAAAAAATAATGAATTGGTACAGTGACTGCCATTTCTTCAATCCGACATTTGAGAATTGCGGATATAATGAGAATGACGAGAAACTAAAGATTATCAAGGCTGCACGCTCGGTAAAGGACAAGCGCAGAAGAATGGTACAGCAACTCGGCGAAATGGAAGTTCCCTATTCTGAATACGCCTTGGACTATATCAATGACATGCGGAAGATTGACCCTTTCATTGTGGAAGCGTTTGAAACTTTGGGCAAAGAGAGGATAGAGGAACTTAACTATTCCGAAAAGAAAATCAGGGAAGAAATGATTCTCACACAGCGCAAGGGGAACAAGGTTGTCAGGCTGGTTAAGAATATATTCAAGGTTGGCAACAGATATTCCAACGAAAAAATAGTCAATGAATTGACGAGGATATTCGAGGTGTTGAACATCCATCCCGAAGAGGATATAGAACCTAAACTTATCAACCACTATTACCAAACTGTCCCGTTTAAATCGGGTAATATAAGAGGCTATCAACTAATTTCGGAATTAGTTTAGTTAAATGGGACAAAATCTCATTTTCTTGTCTTTCTATACCCGATACAGAAATTAAGTAAAATGTCCCAATCAAGCTTAATAACTAATGAAACAAAGCTATTTTCTTACTAATCGATAACAGACAGCCGCAGGATATTCTTGCGGCTTTTATTCTTGGCGCAGAACCACAACAGCACATTTTTCCGATTCTGACTTTCTGAAAATTTCCACTTTAATAAGAGTTATATAGGCTATACTTTATAATATGCCACATATACCAATGACATTAAAAAGACTACCTGATTAAAGAATCACCTATATCCAGTTTAACTAAAAATCAAGAAAACAGACATATAAGATACTTGATTCCGCTTACTCAAAATTTTATAGGGTGTCTGTCTTTACGGTGTACCTGTTCAAACTCCCCCTCCCCTTGTTACGGATAAAAATCATTCTTATAAATATCCGTATATAATCCCAAACATATTTATAGTAAACAAAAAGGTATCATTCAAAATTTTTAGTAATATGAGAGATTTAGTTATCATGCCAGCTATGGCAAACAATCGTGAGAGAATGAATTTGGGTGAATATGCGGAAGAAGCTACCATTATCCAAGACGAGCCAACCGCAAAACCAAACGTGAACTTCTTGGAAGCCAATACGGATGCTATCACTATGGACGAGCTTGCAAACAAATGTGTCGTTCCAACTTGGGCTAACCAAGAACTGACCATCGCACACCAAGACTTTGTTTCTTGTGTGCATGATGCGGCTTGTTCGTTTTATGCTGGTGAGAGGGTGAACGCTCCCGAAATCAGAGTTTCACATATAGTACGTGGTAGAATACCGTCCGCATTGGGTAAGAAAGCAAGCGAACTGTTGGAATGTGAAAAGACACAGTTCTATCAGAGGCTTGCATTTGCTTTCACCATTCCAACCATTATCGAAACGGTAAGGGGGCAAAGGCTTGAATTGTGCATCGGTGGGGTAAGAAATTACAGCGACCTCAATCTTTATCGTGCATCCAAAGGTTTGGAGAAGTTTTCTGTTTTCGTGGGCTGGAGGGTGAAAATTTGCTCTAATCAGATTCTTACTGGTGAGGGTGTCAAGTTCAATATGGAAGTAACCAATATCGGCGAACTTTACAGGAATGTGCTTGAATTGTTCCACAGCTTCAACCCTGCAAAGGAAATCCATCTGATGCAGGCACTTTCCAACACTGCATTGTCAGAGACACAATTTGCGCAAATCGTTGGACGGATGAGAATGTTCCAAGCATTGCCACCTGCAAGGCAGAAAGCCGTTCCAAGACTTCTGATTACGGACAGTCAGATAAACAGCGTATGCAGGGACTACTACCATAATGAAGTGTTCGGGGCAAAGGACAACGCCATATCAATGTTTGACTTTCACAATCTTTTGACACAGGCGAACAAGGGCAGCTACATTGATACTTACCTGCAACGAGCCGTAAACGCTACGGAAGTCAGCGTAGGGATTAACAACGTCCTGCAAGGACTTGATAACAAATACGCTTGGTTCTTGGGATAAATGAACTTATTGGCAGAAAGGGCAGCTATTCAGTTAGTTGTCCTTTCTTTATATCTACCAACCTATTAAATATCAGAATTATGGATAAACAGATAGACAAACTTATAGAACATATCAGAGAATTGGAAGCACGTTTGGGAGAGGTGGATAACAACCTTAGATATATAAAGGTAGTACAGGCATTGAAACATTCTTTAGAAAAGTTGGATAATATGCTGAAAGATAATACCTCATTACAAAGAGAATATCAAGCAATATATCTAAGCTACTTCCATACAGGTTGCGGATTCTCCTTTTATGACAGGGTGTGCAACTCTATTTTGGATTATAAATATGGAAACAGACCGTTTTAAAACTTGGCAATATGAACATAGATTATAAAGTGGGAGAAGTGGAACTGACCTACAAACCCCAATTCAAAAATTTTATATAAGGTAGTCAGTTCGGAAGATGCTTACAAGGTCTTGCTCCCTACATATAAAGAGGGTACAATCTGTTACAAGGAATATTTTAAGGTCTTGTTCCTCAACCAAGCCAACCAAGTTTTAGGCTATACGCTCATATCAGAGGGTGGAATTACTGAAACCTATGCTGATGTGAGAGTTATCCTACAAGCTGCATTGCTTACTAATTCAGTAGCCATTATCCTTGCACATAACCACCCAAGCGGTAATCTGAAACCAAGCAGGCAGGATATGGAAATAACTAAGCAAGTCAAGGATGCAGCAAGACTTATGAGAATTTCAGTAATAGACCACCTCATACTTACAGATGCAGGATATTACAGCTTCGCAGACGAGGGTACATTATAATAAGGTAAAGGGCACTCAATTTCTAAGTTGGGTGTCCTTACCATATTCACTTTCTATATTAGTGAATGTTTGTTTGATTATCAATGCTTTAGTTTTTAATGGTCTAAATAAACATTCACTTTTATTCATTTACTTATAAAACAGAACATTATGTCACTTAAATATTCAAGCACAACCGCAGACTATCTGATATGGTCTGACGCAATGAACCTTATCCGCAAATTGGCAAAGGATGAGAATTATAAAATCTCACTCCTTATAGCTTTGGGATGCTTCACAGGACTGAGAATATCTGATATTCTATCTCTAAGGTGGAAGCAGATATTAGGTACTGACGAGTTTACAGTAATTGAGAAAAAGACAGGCAAGGTAAGAACTATCAGACTGAACCCACAGTTGCAGCAGCATATTAAGGAGTGCTACGAGCATATAATTCCAATTGGAATCAATGCGCCCATCTTAGTAAGTCAGAAAGGCACTGTCTTCACAGTCCAGAGAATAAACATCATTCTTAAAGAGGTGAAGAAGAAATACCGATTAAAGATTAAGAACTTTAGCTGCCACTCGCTTAGAAAGACTTTCGGAAGACAGGTCTATAACATGAATAGCGATAATGCAGAGTTGGCATTAGTTAAGCTGATGGAACTGTTCAACCATAGTTCTGTTGCCATTACTAAGAGATACTTAGGTTTAAGGCAGGAAGAACTGTTGAATACTTACGATAGTTTGACTTTCTAAACATCTTGAATGGATTAGTGACAAAATTTGAAATTTCTGTTATTACTATACCCCTTGCAGAAAATGAGAATTTTGTCACTACCATAGCATATTTATAAACCGTTATTAAAAAATAGCCGTATAAACAGGAAAGGTTCAGCCATGATAGGCTGCAAACTCCGAGAAACAAGCATAATCTTTATAACTGGCAGCAGGTATGAACTTTAAAAATTACCGTCTTATATACCCACTTCAAATTTTCATACCGCCATGAAGTTATGAAGAAAAGAAGCTGATATTATCTAAATTCCTATCACGGATATGTTTTTAAGCAGTTGAAATTACATTTATCAGCGTTTTATCTTTAGACATTCAAAACCTTTCGCTAACTTTGCAGCAATTTCAGAGGTCTTAGTACTCTGAAAGGACATATTTAACGAAAAGGTGTTATTGAGATTATCTTCTACTAACAAATTCTCGCAAAATTTGAAAGACTGTGAAGATGATAGCAATAGCACCCCACCATTTGATATATACCTACCTTATATTCATAAGGCTTTTAGATATTGTCAAAACTGGTGTGGGTTGCTATTGTTTTATCCACAGTCAAGGCAATGCGAGAAGCCAGTTAGTAGGATAAGACAAATATAGTTCCCACACCTTACTTTTTTATCCGCTTTCGTCTGGGAATTGGTTAGCGCAACAAACTCAGTTATGACTTGGAGTGAATTTACACAAAAAGAAAAGACAGCCGTGCTTAAATCACTAATCCATGTTGCCAACGTAAATGGAAGAATTGGTTATTCTGCACAGTTGTATCTACAAATGCAAGTTCTCAAAATGAACGGTGGCAATTCATTAATAGACAATGCCACTTCTCTCTCTCAATCTGAAATGATAGCAATCATTACTAACATGAATATTGAAAAGAAAGATGTTGTCGCTTCTTTGTGGTTGGAAGCAGCAAGCAAGATTAATGGTGATAGTTTTGGGATGTACTGCATCAACGATTTCAATGACGGGAAAAATGGTCATTATCAATATGGCGGAGAGTTGCAAGGTAAACATAAGCAATTATCTCTATACCAAACACATGATTTCACCATTGACGTTTTAATAGGAACAATCATTAAAAGATATACATTATGGGATTCTTTTCTAACATGAACGCTATTAGAAAGATTAATGTTCTAATTAAACAATTAGAACCAAAACTTGACTATATAGCAAGCGAGTTACAATATCCCCACTTTGTCAACAAGCAACGTCTAAGGATGGAATGTGGAACGGTATCTGTACTTATGACTGAAATATCAGATATTTTAGAGAATGCAGGACAAAGCGTTTTTACTGCAACTTACTTTTTCAAGGGTAGAAAAATAACCATTATGGACTTGCACGAGCTTGCTGCATCTTTAGTTCAAGAGGCTGGAAGATTGCTCTAATCATATATAAGAAATATCAGTATTATGGGAATATTTAATTATCTGTTACATAATAGAGAAGCAGAAACAAAAGGGTCAGCTATATCTATAGATTGGGATAGAATAAAAGAATTTAAAGAAAGTCATATAGAACGGAAATATTACAGCAATTGGCGTGATGAATATATCATGTGTGCCAGCTTTATGTCTGGGACACTTGTCCCTCCGGTCAAAGACCCACTCGCAATGCTTAATGCACCCGGAGCCAATCAATTTATCCTAATCGGTTCTAATGAAGACTTTACAATATTAAAGGAAATGTGTGAGAATTTTGCACCAAAATTAGAGCAACTGATTAAGCTGTATCGTAAGATGGATTGCTATTTGCCAAGTAATATTCAAACTATAGCAAAAGAATACAATGATTTAATTGTAAGTTTAAGCTATTCATATAAATATATTGAAAAATAATCTTACTATAGGGTGAATCAAAGTGTTTTACACATAGAAAGGAAGCAAATACAATCTGCTTAAATTATGAAAGCATCCATTATACCAATTTATTGTCTGGCTACATTCATAGCTTGCAGCCCTACCAGACAAAAGGCAGAACAAGTTTCTGCCATAGACAGTACCTTGCAGATAAGAGTTGATTCTATCCTGCAAAACAAACTATCCGAACTTGATGCTACAACAGGGCAAGTTATTGTAATGGAAGTGCAGACGGGAGAAATTAAGGCTTCTGTTGGTTCTGATTCTATTCTGCAAGAATCGGGATTAGTGCGTATCGCTTCACTTTTGGCGGCATTGGAAACAAAGGCAGTTAAACTATCTGATACAATAGACGTTGCGGATGGGGTTTTAGCTGTTGGAAAAGATACATTGTGCGACCATAATTGGCATAGGGGTGGATATGGAAAAAATCACGTGGAGCAAGGTTTCGGAACTTGCATCCAATATCGCCAATTACAAGGCAGTAAGAAAGGCTTTTGACAATGAACAAACCTTTGTGGAAGCACTTGCAAAATACGGTTATCAAGTAAAAGACACAAGCCTTGTCTATAATTCTTTAGGTTATGGCATACCCACTACTCCGTTGCAGAACTTGACTTTCTTTAATGCAGCAAGCAAGACAGTCATTAAGCAAGCATTGGAATACTCTGTTTCTGATGGATTAGCCAAGCCTGCCCAATCTGATAAGGTTAAAGTAGCAGGAGCAACGGGAACAATCCAGCTTTCAAATGGAGAATATGCCGTAGAATTTTGCGGCTACTTTCCTGCCGATAATCCGAAATACAGTATCATTGTTTCCATTAACAAGAAAGGATTACCTGCAAGTGGTGGACTGATGGCAGGTGATGTGTTTAGGCAGATTGTTGATTATATGGTAACGAAATAATTGTACCTTTATCATTAAATAAAATTTCTCATGCAAGACCTTATAAGAAAATTGTTGAAAGATGAATTGAACATGATTGAGATTCAAGGTGGAACTTTAATGAAAGATACTTTGAAAGAGCAAGTGTACATTCCTACTTTCCATAGGATACCTTGTATATACTCGATCATGCGCGAAGCGGCATTGGTCTTTATTTTTTGATGCCTCTTGCCCAAGGTTGCCACAAAGTGATTGGTGAGCCACATCATGGGGTATGCCAATGGAATGACAGCTGCTGCCGCCAAAGCTAATTGCCAGTTGAAGAATGAGAGCGAAACCAAAGCGACGATGGGCATCGCCAGCCCGCCAAAGAACTGACCGATAAGGTGAGTAGTGAGCATCTCCACGTTGTTATAGTCGCTGACAATGTATGCCCCGATGTCGCCGGGATCACGACTATTGAAGAAACTCATCGGCAGTTGGCGCAGGTGATTGACCACTTCCAAACGACCATCGCAACAAATGTCGTAGCCGTCTTTATAGGCTACAAGGTATGCCTTTTTGCTAATGAGCCAAAGGCAAACGAGAGAAATTAGGAGCATTAGGCACGCCCAACCTATGTTCACGAGGTTGAGCGGTGTGCCGGGATTTTGCAGAGGTTTGAATACCTCCCACACCACGAGCAGCATTGCCCCATACGGTGCGCCACGAAAAAAATGTACTCCGCAACCGTCCAGCCTATCAGCGGACGCAAGCGACGGGGCTGCCCCATCGTGCGGAATTGAGTATTTGAGAGAGATTGTTCATAAGGTTGCTATTTGAGTAAGAAGTATCTGGGAGTTCTCGCTTTGTACCGCGCATAGTCTTCCCCATAAGTGGTCATGCAGTATCGCTCTTCACCCAAGATAACGCCATGCGTGACGAGGATCAAAGGAATTGTGGCAGGCAGCAACCACAACGATGCCGAGGCAATGCAAACCGCCAATGCTCCCACTTCATAGAAGAAGTACATCGGATTGCGCGACAGGCGGTAAACGCCTCGTACGACAGTTTCTCCTTTAGGCGTAGAGGCATAAGCATGAAAGGCTGCCATAAATCCGACAAGTGCAAAGGCAAACAAGACGCACCCCACCGTGAATAGCGGTGTACCTATGCGGAGAGGGACAAAGAGCGACACCAAAAGCAATGTTCCCTGAAACACAAAGCTTAAAGTGGCGTACCGCTTGTCCTTAGAGGTATACCAAGATGTATCTACGGCACGTTTGCCACCTTCTCGGTAAAGAATCATATACAAAAGTTGTATCAGCACCAATGCAAACGAAGGTATCCATGCATTGAGCCAACCGAAGTGAAATTGAATGAAATCGTTTATTGGCATACGAAATTTTATTTATTGTGTGTGATATTGAAACCCTTGAATAGCCATTTCTGAATGGAGAAACAAGATTAATAAATGTTTGGGCTGAAAAAATGAGAGCAAAGGAAAGGCCGATAATTCAACTCTCACCTTTGCCTCTTCTGAGTGATTGATTATTACTTAGTTTTCAAACCAATGGAAATATGCAGGAGCTCCATCTACCTTTACTACGGCATCCGAGCTTGTTTCGCCGGTTGCAGGATTATGCGTATAAAAGCCCACATCATTTCTGCCATTAATAGCAAACACGATAAGATTCTTGTATTTCTCCACTGCTCCTCCAAAGCTTGACGTCATCGGTATCGGAAGTTTTTTTACCGTTTTATTGTAAATATCCATC
>ENA-OPYU01000245-OPYU01000245.1-human-gut-metagenome-genome-assembly--contig:-NODE-245-length-22205-cov-3.666501_pt1 | contig 22205 bp, 28 predicted proteins | sample MGYA00242637_ERZ504482 | MGnify/ENA primary metagenome ERZ504482 (study PRJEB26092, sample SAMD00036237) | human gut metagenome | host: Homo sapiens | study: EMG produced TPA metagenomics assembly of... | reverse complement strand
ACACGTAGTATTCGTCCAGTCGGCGGTTGCAGTCGGTGACCGCCGCAATGGCCAGGGCCTGCGTGGTCGGGAGCGCCCCCGTGGGGTTGAGGGCGTTGAACGTGTTGTAGTGGGCCAGTTGAAGTCCCTGCCGGTCGATTTCGTTCGCAACAGTGGCCATCGCCGCCTGAAGCTTGTCTTCCAGCTTGGTGAGGCTCAACGTGCGTTCGATAGAGGTGAAGTTCAGGTCAGTACCGCCTTGGCTCAGGGTAAGCGGGACCGTGGATTCAACCGTCGCCTGCGGAACGGCAACGCGACCAGCCCGGTACGTGTAGCGAGGTGGCTTTTTGATGTTGATCGTCTGACCCTCACCCAGATGGATATTGCTTTGGGTGTTGTTCTCAAAGGCCGCGTTCTTCAGGGTCACTTCGGAACTGCCAAGGTCCGCCAGACGGATGCCGTCTTTTCCGCCCTTGATGGTGCCGCCGTTGATCTGTGTATCGCCGAAATCGCCGGTGCAGTCAATGACCGTGCCTTCCGCATTCGAGGTAGCCACCGTGCCGCCGTTCATGCGCAGGCCGCCGCGGTTTTTTCGATGGTGCAGTCGGCATCCGAGGTAATGGTGCCGTCGTTGATCTCCACCCGGCCCCAGCTGTTTTGGATGCAGCTGGCACCCTCAGACTCGAAGTTGCCTTCTGTTGTAGCGCCCTTGTTAATGGTCAGGTTTGCAGAGCTGTTGACAAAGCAGCTGTTGCTGCCGGTGGTTTTGAAGTCGCCGCCGTTGACGGTTACTGTACTGGCGTTGTTTATGACGACAGTCTTTACGGAGGTTGCGGTCACATCATTCAAAGTCACACTACTGCCGCCCTCACAAAAGAATGCAGATCTATCCTTCAGGTTTGTATGAGTATATTTGCCTCTATTAACTGTTACATTGCTGCTAGAGCCTCCTGCATAAATGCAGTAGCAGTTAGACTCCATCTCTGCATCATTTACAATAAGGGTTCCCGCCCAAACCATAATCGTATTGAAGGTTACTGATTTGTATCGGCCTTTCGTAATCGTCACCTGTGCTGCCGCATCTTTCACATACATGAAATGTCTCGCGACTGTGACACCGTCAACCTCATAGTTTCCTTCATTATTGATGTTTACGACACCTGCTTTTACAACATCAATAAAAGGGTCAGAACCCGTAACTTTTACATTTCCCTTAATGGTAATGTTCACAGGCTCCTTCGTATCCGTTACATCGATCGTAACATTGCCAGTATAAGTTTCCTCCGGGATCTCGTAATTGCCGCCTTCGGTGATTTTCATGCCCGTAGTGGGGATCGTCGTGGCCGTTTCCGCGTTTTCCTGTGCAGTTACGCCATTTTCAGGCGTACCCCCCCCAGAGCAAGTGCATTGACCGGAAGGACAGATGTCATCATGCATGCCGCAAGCACTGCACTGATGAACCGCATCTTCTGTTTTTTCATCCTCAAAACCTCTGCTTTCTGTTAAATTTCCTGAGACTTATGTCTCGCATTTTTAGTATAGCACCTCTATTTTCTGCATACAATCTTCACCTGCACTGAAATTTTCCTTGTAATTTCTTCTAATTTTTGTTGCCTTTTCGAATTCTCGAACTTCTCCGGTAGTACGACCCCCCCGGCATTCCAATTTTTTGCGTATTTGTGTTATACTATAGTGTATTTGCAATCCACCCTGAAATGAGGATTTTTTTATGAAAGCACATATCGCACGCAACCAGAACGCCGGTGTCCCGCTGATTCTGGGCTGGAACCTTTCCCCCGCCGACCGCGGCAAGCTGGAAGGCATGGCTCCTGCCTTTGGCATGAAGGTGCTGCTCGTCTCCCCTGCCGATGCGGGCAAGACCGTGGCCCAGCTGCTGGGCGAGGTGGAGACCAAGGCCGCCCGCACGCTGGTGCTGGAGCCGGGTGCCTACCCGCCGGCAGTGGTTCTGGCCAACTTCAAGGAGAAGGATGTGGACACCCTGCTGGATCTGATGAAGCAGGCACAGGTCACCATTCCGCTCAAGGCCGTTGTGACTCTCTCCAACCGCAATTGGGTGTTCGGCGATCTGCTGGCCCACCTACAGGAGGAACACGCCGCCTTTACCGCCGCAAAGGAGAACCACACCATATGAAGACCCGCGCAAAACGTTTCGTCAGCGCCCTGCTGGCCGGGGTGCTCTGCCTGAGCCTGCTGGCAGGCTGTGCCTCCAAAAAGAAAGAGCTTACCCGCTATTCCACCGTTTTTTATGATGTGTTCGATACCGTAACGCAGGTGATCGCCTACTGCGAGAGCGAGGAAGAATTCAACACCCAGATGGATGCCCTGCACGCAGACCTTATTACCTATAACCAGCTGTATGATATCTACAACGATTACCCCGGCGTGACCAACGTCAAGACCATCAACGACAATGCCGGCAGCGCTCCGGTGGAGGTGGACGACCGCATCCTCTCCATGCTGGAACTGGCCGACCAGATGTACCAGACCACCAACGGCAAGCTGAACATTGCCATGGGCAGCGTGCTGAATATCTGGCACAATTACCGCGAAGCTGCCGAAGCCGCCGAGACGGATGCCGACAACAAGCTGCCCACCATGGAAGAGCTGGAAGCAGCCGCCCAGCACTGTGATATCAACAACGTGATCATCGACGCGGATGCCAAGACCGTTTATCTGGCCGACCCGGAAATGTTGCTGGATGTGGGCAGCGTGGGCAAGGGCTACGCCGTGGAAATGGTGTGTCAGGCTGCCGAGGCCCGCGGCCTGACCAGCGCTCTGGTGAGCGTGGGCGGCAACCTGCGCGCCATTGGTGTAAAACCGGACGGCAGCCAGTGGACCGGCGGCGTGGAAAACCCGTGGAGCTCTTCGGATGTATACACCTCGGATTCCATGCTGGACGGTGCCATCAACATGAGCGATATGGCCCTTGTGACCAGCGGCGACTACCAGCGCTACTACGTGGTGGACGGCAAGCGCTACCACCACCTGATCGACCCGGACACCCTGTTCCCCGCCGCCTACTTTAACGGCGTGACCGTGCTGTGCAGCGACTCCGGCCTTGCCGACTGCCTGACCACCGGCCTGTTCTGCCAGCCGCTGGAGGACGGGATGAAGATCGTGGAAAGTCTGGACGGCGTGGAAGCCATGTGGTGCACACCGGATCAGCAGGTCATCACCTCTTCCGGCTGGGATTCCCATTTGAAAAGTAACCTTAAACGCAAAAGCCGACAGCAGTGCTGCGTCGGCCTTTTGCTGTTTTATCAGATGGTGAACTGCACCACACAGAATGCCGCGTAGATGCACAGCAGCGCAATGCCCTGCGGGCGGCTCAGCCTGCCCTTGAAGAGAGCGGGCAGGGTGAGCAGCAGCATCACGGCGAACATGACCGGGAACTCCAGCACCAGCGATGCATTGTGGCCGAAGAGCAGGGAGTTCTGCGGGATGGTAAAGGGTGCCACCGTGGCGGAAACACCGCTCACCAGCACCAGATTGAACACGTTTGCACCAATGACATTGCCCAGCGAAAGTGCACCGTGGCCCTTTGCCAGCGAGGTGATGGCCGTGACCAGCTCCGGCAGCGAGGTGCCCAGTGCCACAAAGGTGAGCGCGATCACCGACTCCGGCACGCCCAGTGCCTGTGCGATCAGGGTGCCGTTGTCCACCAGCAGGTTGGCACCCACGGCAATGAGCACAGCGCCCACGGCCAGCAGGCCCAGCTCCTTGGCAAAGGATGCATTTTCTTCCGGTTCTTCCTCTTCTTCCGGGGCGGGGGCGTTCTTCATGGCCATCACGTTGCAGATGATATACGCTGCGAACATGGCCAGAAGGATCAGGCCCACCGGGCGGGAGAAGTAGCCGGTGGTGTAGGCCACACCGGCATAGAAGGCCGCTGCCACAAAGAAAAAACAGCACCGGCGTGCGCAGGCTCTTGGGGTCTACCTTGCCCGGCTTTACCGCAATGGTGAGGGCCGCAATGAGCGATGCATTGCAGATGATCGAACCGATGGCGTTGCCATAGGCGATCTCGCCGTGGCCGGTAAAGGCCGAGGTGGTGGAGACCATCACCTCCGGCAGGGTGGTGCCGATGGACACCACGGTGGCACCGATGAGCAGCTCCGGCACATGGAAGCGGCGGGCAATGCCCGTGGCACCATCCACGAACCAGTCACCGCCCTTGATGAGGCACAGCAGGCCCACGATGAACAGCAAAACAGGAATGAGCATAGTTTTCTCCTTTGTTTTTGGCAGAGCAGCAATAAAAAAGAGACCTTTATTACATCCTGCCCAGAAACGGGAAAGTGTAATAAAAGTCTCAAGCTTCCGGTGACACAGCGGGCATTTCTGCCGGGATGTCGCTGCGCCACAGCGCACCGTTTTTGCAAAACGAGCGCCCTTTACTCCCTTTTATCCGAAAAATATTATACCGGTTTTTGCACCAAAGTGCAAGAGGAGCGTTGAAATTTCATCCGGCCTTGGTCACTTTCTTCGCGTTGGGATAAATACGCTCCATGCGGGCATCGTCAAAATGCGCATCCAGCAGCGTATCGATGCTGTTCTTGGGGCCTTCACCGCTGGTGCGGGCATCGTAGCGGGCAAGGGCCAGCGCACTGGTGAGCATGTTCACCGCCATGAACACTGCCAGCAGGACGGTCATCCATGGGCGGACGCGGCTGCGCACCTTCTTCATGCCTCTGAGCACCAGCGGATAGCCGTAGCGCATCCATATCACCGCCGCAATGCCCCAGAAAAAGCAGTACAGCAGGTTGATGCGCCCGCCCAGATTGAACTTGAACTTGCTGTAGTCCCAGAACACGGTGCCGAACAGCAGCTCGGTGACGGCGCTGCACACGTATTCGTACACACCGCCCATGACGGTGCCGAAGGCGAACAGATAGCGGTCGCTCCGGTCCTTTTCCTGACGCAGCAGCACCGTTGCCAGCACCAGCGCCAGACCCCACACCACGCTGAACGGCCCCCAGACCAGACTGGAGCGGCTCATCCAGACCCCGGCGGTCACGCGGCAGAACACCGTCTCCACCATGTCGCCCAGAAACGCGCCGATCACGAACAGCCACAGCAGATCGGACACGCTGAGGAAGTTCTTTTCCCCCTTCCGGAGCGCAGTCTGCTCCTGCCGGGCCGCAGCCGGGTAAGCATACTGGATGCGTTTTTCAATGTAAAGCGCGATCCTGCGGCGCAGCGTATCCGACCGCTCCCCCAGTCTCTGGTTGAGCTGCTCCAGCATCGGGTGCCGGGCCGCATACTGCTGCACCAGCACCGCCGAACCGATCTGGTCCAGCACCGCCACCGTCAGCGAGACCCATACTGCCGGACGCAGCAGCCAGACCGGGATATGCGCACACAGCCGCAGCAGCACATTATTGCCCCACAGCACACTTGCCGTGCCCAGTGCACCCCACAGCAGCGAATACTGCAGGCACACATAGCCATTCAGATTGAATTTTTTTCCGGAATAGTCCCACCACTTGCGGCGGTGCAGGCGTTCCAGCAGCTTGGCGGTGATCCATTCCATCACCGTTGCCGCCATCATACAGGCAAAGAACAGGTAGACCGGCTCGGTGCGCAGATCGCCGAAACTCACGGCCAGCAGCACGCCGGTGGTACCGTAGATAAAGCAGAACGGGCCTGCCGCCGCACCGCGGTTGGCAAACCTTCCGCCCCGGATGGTCGCGACTACCGTCTCAGCCACCCAGCCCAGAAAGGAATATACTAGATAAATAACACCCAGAGTATAGAAGTTCAGCGTCATAAGGTTCCTTTCGCTTCCAGTTTTTTCTTACTGCATTGATTGTACCTGTTTTGGGCGCTGTGTACAAGAGCCGTGCAGAAATTTTGTCACTCTGCGACGCGGCAGGCTCTCCGGGCATCTCTGAAAAGACGAAGATCCAGCCTGTTGCTTTGTTTTCAGATACATCTTAGAAAAAGGCCCTGCCATCCCGAAGGACAGCAGGGCCCAAAATTACAGCTTGAATTTACAGAGCGGAATCACAGCTGGCTCTTATACAGCTCCACGATCTCCTCCACGCTGGTGTCGCGGGGATTGCCGGGACGGCAGGCATCCGCAAATGCGGACTCGGCGAGGAACTGGATATCCTCTTCCTTCAGGATGCCGTGCAGATTTGTGGGGATGCCCACGTCTGCGCTCAGCTGCTTGACGGCGGCGATGGTGGCATCAGCGGCTTCCACATCGTTCATCTCGTCGATGCCCATAACGCCCATGGCCTTGCCCACGGCGCGGTAGCGCTCACCGGCAACGGACTTGTTGTACTCCAGACCCACCGGCAGCAGGATGGCGCAGGCCACACCGTGCGGGGTGTCATACAGAGCGGACAGGCCATGTGCCATGGAGTGGACGATGCCCAGACCCACGTTGGAGAAGCCCATGCCGGCGATGTACTGGCCCAGAGCCATGCCCTCGCGGCCTTCCGGGGTGTTCTGCACTGCGCCGCGCAGGCTCTGGCTGATGAGCTTGATGGCTTCCAGATGGAACATATCGGAGATGACGCAGTGGCCCTTGGTGATGTAGCCCTCGATAGCGTGGGTCAGAGCATCCATGCCGGTGGCAGCGGTCAGGCCCTTGGGCATGGAGGACATCATATCGGGATCGACCACGGCGATCTCGGGGATATCGTTGGTATCCACGCAGACGAACTTGCGCTTCTTCTCCACATCGGTGATGACGTAGTTGATGGTGACCTCGGCAGCAGTGCCGGCGGTGGTGGGAACAGCGATGGTGAACACCGCGTGCTTCTTGGTGGGAGCAACACCTTCCAGAGAGCGGACATCCGCAAACTCGGGGTTATTGATGATGATGCCGATGGCCTTTGCGGTATCCATGGAGGAGCCGCCGCCGATGGTCACGATGCAGTCAGCCTCGGCGGCCTTGAAAGCGGCCACGCCGTCCTGCACGTTGGCGATGGTGGGGTTGGGCTTGATCTCGCTGTAAACAGCATAGGCAAAGTTTGCAGCATCCAGCAGATCGGTGACCTTCTTGGTGACGCCGAACTTGATCAGGTCGGGGTCGGAGCAGACGAATGCCTTCTTGTAGCCGCGGGCGGTCAGTTCGGGAACGATGTTCTCAATGGCACCGTGGCCATGGTAGGAGATGGTATTCAGAACGATGCGGTCAGCCATAGTTATTTTTCCTCCAAATCTCTTTTCCGCCGCTTTCCGGGCGGAGCTCTCTGTTTTCAGCATAGCACATTGTCAAAAGCTTTGCAATGTGAAATTGTTTGAATTTATTGTAATTTTTTCATCAATGTGCAGTGTTTTATGGGCACTTTTTCCAACTTCCCACAGTTTTATGGTGTTTTTTCCTTTTTCCCCTTGACAAACAGAGCAAATCGTGTATTATTGTATCAAGCGCTTAATACAGCAAGACAAGGAGATGATACCATGGGCGAACAGTTTGATGCCAGCCGCCCGATCTATGCCCAGCTTGTGGAACGGCTCAAGGCCCGGATCCTGGCCGGCACCTACCCGCCGGGCGGGCATCTGGATTCGGTACGTGATCTGGCCGCAGCCGCCGGGGTGAACCCAAACACGATGCAGCGGGCCCTTGCCCAGCTGGAGACGGAAGGACTGGTGCGCACCGAACGCACTGCAGGCCGCTATGTTACGGAGGATACTGCATTGATCGAACAGCTTCGCGCCGACACCGCCCGGACGCTGGCGTCGGATTTTCTGGAAAAGATGCGCGGCATCGGCTATAGTCCCGCACAGGCAGCCGCGCTTTTGGAACACTGGGACGCAAAGGAGGACCTCAATGAATGAACTTTTGAGCTGTGAAGCACTGACCAAGTGCTACCAGAAGGATAAGACCGCACTGGAAAATGTAGACCTGCACATCGGCTTTGGCCGCATCGTGGGGCTGCTTGGCCCCAACGGCAGCGGCAAGACCACCCTCATCAAGCTGGCGAACGGTCTGCTGCAGCCCAGTGCAGGCAGCATCCGGATCGCCGGCATGACCCCCGGGCCGGACACCAAAGCCATCGTGTCCTATCTGCCGGACGCCGACTGGCTGCCGGACTGGATGCGTGTGGAGCAGCTGGTGGAAATGTTCCACGAATTTTATGCCGATTTTGACCCCGCTAAGGCAAACGAAATGCTGGCCCGGCTGGAACTGGAACCGAAGGCGCGGCTCAAGACCCTCTCCAAGGGCAGCAAGGAAAAGGTGCAGCTGATCCTTGCCATGAGCCGCGCCGCAAAGCTCTACCTGCTGGATGAGCCCATTGGCGGCGTAGACCCTGCCGCCCGGGACTACATCCTGAGCACCATCCTGAACAACTACAGCCGGGATGCGACCGTCATTCTTTCCACCCACCTCATCGGCGATATCGAGCCCATTCTGGACGAAGCCGTCTTTTTGAAGGATGGCCGGGTGTTCGCCCACCGCAATGCCGAAGAGCTGCGCGAGACCGAGGGCATGAGCGTGGATGCATATTTCCGGGAGGTATTCAAATGCTGAAACAGCTGTTAAAATATGAATTCAAGGCCACCGGCCGCACCTATGGCGGGCTGTATCTGGCCCTTGTTGCGCTGGCAGTGCTGAGCGGCTTTTCCCTGCGCAGCTCTTCCAAGGACAACTTTGCATCTCTGCTGCTGTTCGCCTACATGGTCGTAGCCGTTGCGGTGGCAGTGGTGTCCGTGATGACCATTGTGACCCGCTTCACCCGCAATCTGCTGGGCCGCGAAGGCTACCTGATGCACACCCTGCCGGTGACGGAAAGCCAGCTCATCCTTTCCAAGCTGATCTCCAGCGTGGTTTGGATGCTTTGCAGCAGCATCGTGGGTATTTTCTCCTTTGCGGTGATGCTGCTGGCTCTGTCTCTGAACAGCGCGGCCCTGCAGCAGCTGCCGGAGCTGTGGCAGAAAGTGGTGGAGATCTTCCGCATGACCGGCAGCTCCGGGTGGCTCTGGCTGATCTTTGAAACGCTGAATGGGCTGGTGGCACTGGTGTCCAGCATCCTGTGCATCTATGCCGCATGCATGATCGGCACCAGTTCAAAAGCACATGGTCCGGCCGTATTCTGGCATTTTCCTGCTGTCCTTCCTGCAGAACTGGCTGAGCTCCGGTGTCAGCAGTGCCGACATGCTGCAGGCTGTTTCCGATCCCACCCTTGGCGGCGTGGACATCTCCATCGCTGCGCCCAGTGCGTTCACCACCCTGTTCGGGCTGGCGGTCAGCATTGCCTTTGCCGCAGGATACTTTCTGCTGACCCGCTGGCTGATGGAGCATAAGCTGAATCTGGAATGATCTTAATGTCCTCCGCTTTCGTTCTGGGCATTTTCAGCGAAACTACTTCTTAATTGCAATTTGTAAAAGGCTGAACCATAAACTTCATCTGATACAAAAAACATCTGCAAGCTGCCCCATTCCGGGCAAAGCTTGCAGATGTTTTTCTTGTTATAAAGTGTTCAGCACTCGTCGTACTGCTTTTTCAGGTAGTTCAGGCATTCCACCGCGTTTTCCGGGGTGGTATTCTCCAGCGTTGCAAAGATATAGGGCTTTTCCTGCTTTGCAAAGCGCAGGATGGTGCGGTAGTCCTCCATGCCTCCCTGCCCTGCACCCGTAGCAGCCAGCTGGCCGCCCGCATCCTTGCGCAGGAAATCCTTAAAGTGGATCATGGCGATATCCTTACCCAGAAGCTCGATGGCCTCGGCGAACACTTCCTCGCGGCGGTCCACATTTTCCATGTTCAGCAGGTTGACGGGGTCGAACAGGATCTGCAGGTTCGGGCTGCCGATCTCGTCCAGCACGGTGCGGGCGCGTCTGGCATCGTACACGATGTGCTTTACCACCGGCTCAATGGCAATGGTCACGCCGTACTGCTCGGCACAGCGCACCACCGGCTTGAAGTTCCGGATAAAAGTAGCAAGGGCTTCGTCGCTGCGGCACTCCGGACAGAATTTGTACTCCGCGTTGGGCGCACCGGTCTCGGTGCCCACCATGCCGCAGCCCAGCAGGCTTGCAAAGCGGATATGGGCATAGTATTTTTCCTGAATGGCGTGCAGGGCATCCGCATCCGGGTGGGCCAGATTGAGATAGTTGCCCAGCACGGCAATGTCGATGCCGTTTTTCTCAAACAGATGCCGCAGATACAGCGCATAGCCGGGGGTCAGGGCGCTGGGGGTGCAGGGCAGCTCCTTGAAGGATTTGCTCAGGGCCACATGGGCGCAGGTAAAGCCTTTCTGGCGCACCAGCGGCAGCACCTGTTCAACGGGCAGCTTTTCCGCGTCATGCAGACGCAGGCCGAATTGGATCATGGAAAACCTCCTCCTTTCCCGCACAACACGCGGGGTTGCATTGACCTTATTATACACGAAAGCTGCGTTCCATGGAACCGCCTGAAATAAAAAAACGAGCATCACTTTGCACCCTCAATGGATACAAATGATGCTCTTTTTTACAGATCTGGTCCTGGCAGATGCGGCTCATTCTCAGCGCCGGTACTTTGCAGCGGCCTGCAGGCGCTGCATCGCACGGTCGAGCGCGATCTTGCTCTGATAATATTCATGCATGCTCTGCTGATGCTGCAAACGCTCCTCGGCACGGATGCGGGCAGCCTCGGCACGGTTCTTGTCGATATCCTCCGGGCGCTCGGCGCTGTCCACCAGCACCATCACATAGGCAGGTGTCACCTCGGCAATGCCGTCGCCTACCAGGATGTCCTGGCTTTCACCGTTCACCTCAAAGTGCAGGATGCCCATGTGGATGGCCACCAGCACCGGGCTGTGTCCAGCCTGTATGCCGTACACGCCATCGCTGATGGGCAGCACAAGGTCTTCGCAATCGCCCTGATAGTACTCACCGCTGGACGCAGTGATGTTCAGCATGAACTTGTTCATCAGACGGCACCGCCCTTTTCCTCAGCCAGCTTTTCCGCTGCCTTCTGGCGGGCATCTTCCAGCGTACCAACGTTGAAGAAAGCCCACTCCGGCAGATCATCGGCCTCGCCGTCCACAATGGCGGCAAAGCCGCGCACGGTATCCTGCAGCGGCACATACTTGCCCTTCAGGCCGGTAAAGTTCTCGGCCACGGCAAAGGGCTGGGAGAGGAACTTCTGCAGCTTGCGGGCGCGGGCAACGGTGAGCTTGTCGTTCTCGTCCAGCTCGTCCATGCCCAGAATGGCGATGATGTCCTGCAGTTCCTGATAGCGCTGCAGAATGGACTGCACCTTGCGGGCCACGCGATAGTGCTCCTCGCCCACAATATCCGCTTCCAGAATGCGGGAGGTGGATGCCAGCGGGTCCACGGCCGGGTAAATGCCCTGCTCCACGATCTTACGGGACAGCACGGTAGTGGCATCCAGATGTGCAAAGGTGGTGGCGGGGGCCGGGTCGGTCAGGTCGTCGGCGGGGACGTAGACGGCCTGCACGGAGGTGATGGAGCCTTCCTTGGTGGAGGTGATGCGCTCCTGCAGAGCGCCCAGCTCGTTGGCCAGAGTGGGCTGATAGCCCACAGCAGAGGGGCATACGACCCATCAGGGCGGACACCTCGGAGCCTGCCTGCACGAAACGGAAGATGTTATCGATGAACAGCAGCACGTCCTTGTGGGTCTCCTCACGGAAGTACTCTGCCATGGTCAGGCCGGTCTCGGCAACACGCATACGTGCTCCTGGGGGCTCGTTCATCTGACCAAAGACCAGTGCGGTCTTATTCAGAACACCGGACTCGTTCATCTCGCCCCAAAGGTCGCAGCCCTCGCGGGAGCGCTCGCCCACGCCGGTGAAGATGGAGTAGCCGCCGTGCTCGGTGGCCACGTTATGGATCAGTTCCTGGATCAGCACGGTCTTGCCGACGCCTGCACCGCCGAACAGACCGATCTTGCCGCCCTTTGCATACGGGGGCCAGCAGGTCGATGACCTTGATGCCGGTCTCCAGGATCTCGGTCGCGGGCTTCTGCTCTGCAAAGCTGGGGGCCTTGCGGTGGATGGGCCAATGCGGCACATCATCCACAGAGCCCTTGCCGTCGATGGGTCTGCCCAGCGGGTCGAACATGCGTCCCAGCGTGGCTTCACCCACCGGTGCGGTCAGGCCGTGGCCGGTAGCGGTCACGGTCATGCCCTTGCCCAGACCCTCGCTGGCGGAAAGCATGATGCAGCGCACAGTGGTCTCGTTGACATGCTGTGTCACTTCCATCGTGCGCTCGGTGCCCTCGGCGGTCACGGTAAGCGCTTCCTGCAGGGCAGGCAGCTTGCCTGCGGTGAACTGCACGTCCACCACAGGGCCGGCTACGCGAATAATAGTTCCCTGTATCATACGATTGCCTCTATACTAATTTGTAAATACGTTTTATTCCGCCCGGTCCTGCACGGCAGCCGCACCACCGATGATCTCGGTGATCTCCTGTGTGATGGAGCCCTGACGGGTGCGGTTGTATTCCAGCTGCAGCTCCCGGATCATATCGTTGGCGTTCTTGGTGGCGGAATCCATGGCGGTCATGCGGGCGCTCTGCTCTGCGCAGAAGCTCTCGGTCATGGCACCAAAGATCATGCCGTGCATATAAATGGGCGCGATCTGTTCAAACACCGTCCATGCAGACGGGAACATCTCCACATCGCCCTTCGGATCGCCCAGACCCTTGGGGGCAGGCTGCAGATGGGCGCGGTCCAGCGGCAGCAGACGCACCATGGTGGGCTCGCTGGTCAGTGCATTCTCGATGCGGGTATAGATGAGATAGATCTCATCCAGCTTGCCGGTCTTGAAATCATCGATGGCGTCCATCGTGATATCGCGGGCACGCTGCAGCGTAGGCTCCGTGGCACCGTAGTGGAAATCCTCCACCAGCCGCGGATCCTTGTGGTACAGGGCGCGGTAGCCGGTCTGGCCGATCACATAGAACCGGTCGTTCTCATCCGCATTTTCCTTGAGGAACTTGATGATGTTCTGGTTGTAAGCGCCTGCCATGCCCTTATCTGCCGTCAGCACGATGTAGGCCCGCTTGGGGTTTGCGATATTACGCTCGTGGAAGAACGGATGCACCGGCTCTTCCGGCAGGTGGGGCACCACGCGGGAAATGGTATCGCGCATACGGTTGAAGTAGGGCGATACATTCTGGTAGTTCTTACGTGCCTTGCGCAGCTTGGACGAGGAGATCAGGTACATGGCGTTCGTGATCTTCATGGTGTCCTGAATGCTCTCGATGCGCTCCTTCAGCAGCTTACTGGACGGCATGGCTGTCGCCTCCCGCATAAGCTTTCCAGGCGTTCAGGATGGCATCGACCATTTCAGGTTCCAGCTTGCCGGTGGCGGTGATCTTATCCATCGTACCGGACACATCCGCGCGGAACTGACGCACAAATGCGGAAGTTTTGGCGCGCAGCTCGGCAGTGGGCAGTTCGTCCAGCACGCCGTGGGAAGCCAGCACCAGCGTGACCACCTGCTCGGCGTCGGACTTGGGCTGATACAGCGGCTGCTTGAGCATTTCCATCAGAGCCTTGCCGTGATCCAGCTGGCGGCGGGTCTCCGCGTCCAGATCCGAGCTGAACTGTGCAAAGGACTCCATATCCTTGTACTGTGCCAGCTCGATACGCAGGTTGGCGTTGGCCTTTTTCATGGCCTTGGTCTGGGCAGCGCCGCCCACACGGGACACCGACAGACCCACATTGACGGCCGGGCGGTTGCCTGCATTGAACAGGGCGCTCTCGAGGAAGATCTGACCATCGGTGATGGAAATGACATTGGTGGGGATGTAGGCCGAAACGTCGCCTGCCTGCGTCTCTACGATAGGCAGTGCGGTGATGGAACCGCCGCCCAGATCGTCGCGCATCCGGCAGGAGCGCTCCAGCAGACGGGAGTGCAGATAGAACACATCGCCGGGGTAAGCCTCACGGCCCGGAGAGCGGCGCAGCAGCAGAGAAATGGCACGGTAGGCCACTGCATGCTTGGACAGATCGTCGTAAACGATCAGCACGCTCTTGCCCTGACTCATGAAGTACTCGGCCAGTGCGGTGCCGGCATAGGGTGCGATGTACTGCAGGGGAGCGGAATCCGAAGCAGTAGCCGCCACGATGGTGGTGTAGCTCATGGCACCGTGCTTCTGCAGATCGCCTGCCACGCGGGCAATGGAAGAAGCCTTCTGGCCGATGGCCACATAAATGCACAGCACACCGGTGTTTTTCTGGTTCAGGATGGCGTCCGTGGCGATGGAGGTCTTGCCGGTCTGGCGGTCGCCGATGATCAGCTCACGCTGGCCGCGGCCGATGGGGAACATGGAATCGATGGCGAGGATGCCGGTGTGGAGCGGGGTATCCACGCTCTGACGTTCCAGAATGCCGGGGGCCTGCTTTTCGATGGGGTTGTAGCCCACGGCTTCAATGGGGCCCTTGCCATCGATGGGCTCGCCCAGCGGGCTGATGACACGGCCCAGGAAGGCATCGCCCACCGGGATGCCGGCACGCTTGCCGCTGCGGGTCACCATGGTGCCCACGCCGACGGTCTCAGCTCCGTCGAACAGCATGATGCCCAGCTGTTCGGGGTCCACGCTCTCCACCATGCCCTTGGCACCGTTGTCGAAGGTGACGATCTCGCCGTACACGGCGCGGTTCATGCCTTCGACGTGCACGATGCCGTCGGCAGAGGAGATGACCACGCCACCCTCCGCAGAGGTCTCGGCGGGCGTTGTAGTCCTCAATGCGGGTCTTGAGGGTAGCCAGCGAGGGCTTGCCCTCCATCATCTTGTCCAGCTGATGACGGCCGGAGTTATCGAACACGCGGTCGCCCACCTGCAGGACATAGCCGGACAGCAGGCTCTCGTCCACCGTCACGTTCAGGATGACCTCGGTGGCATCATACAGCTTGCGTACCTCGGCGCGGATCCGGTTCAGCTCCTCTTCCCGGGGCTTGCGGGCGCTGCGCAGCTCGGCCTTGACGATGCGGTTGTCCGCAAAAAATTCACGACTGAATTCAGTTGCCATTGCCTGCACCTGCTTTCTCCAGCAGATCGTCCAGCAGACGTGCGTCGTCCTGGGCGGTCAGATTGCGGGCCAGCAGCTTCTCGCACATCGCACGGGCCAGTGCCGTGGTCTGGGCATCGGCTTCCCGCAGCTTGCTCTGGCGTTCGGCCTCGGCGCTTGCCTTGCCGGCTGCCACGATGGCGTCTGCCTGCTTGCGGGCATCTGCCAGCAGCTGCTGCTTTTCGACCTCAGCCTGCTTTTCGTAGGCTTCGCGGCGGGCAGCGGCCTCATTGTCCACATTGCGCAGTTTTTCCTGTGCGGCGTTCATGGTCTCTGCGGCTTCCTTCTTGGAGGTCTCCGCATCGGCCAGGTTTGCGTCCACCATCTGCTGGCGCTTTGCGATCACGTCCTGAACAGGCTTGAACAGGAACTTGCGCAGCACCGCATACATGACGAGGACGTTCACGACGGTCCACAGCAGGTTAATATCCAACTTCAGCATTCGTCTGCGCCTCCGTTACTGACCCAGGAACAGGATGATCAGCAGTGCAACGACGAAGCCGAAAATTGCAGTACCTTCTGCCAGAGCAGCGCCCAGCAGCAGGTTGGTCTGGATCTTGCCGGATGCCTCGGGCTGACGGGAGATAGCCTCCGTTGCCTTACCCGTTGCGATGCCGATGCCGATACCGCCGCCAATGCCGGTCAGCGCTGCAATGCCAGCGCCCAGAGCAATCAAACCATTCATAGTAATAATCTCCTTTTAAATTCAGTAAATATCAATGGATCAGTCTTCTCCGCCCATGGTCTCTTTCATGAACAGCGAAGTCAGGAACACGAACACGTAGGTCTGGATCAGACCGTCGAACAGGTCAAAATACAGGCTGAACACCGCCGGGACGAACACAGGCACCACGAGCTTGATCAGCTCCATGATGACGAATGCACCCAGCACGTTGCCGAACAGTCGCATGCACAGGCTGGTGGGGCGGATGGCGACCTCGAGGATGTTCATAGGGGTCATGACCGGCGTGGGGGCAGCCAGACTCTTGAGGAAGCCCACGCCGCCGCGTGCCCGGATGCCGGCACCCTCGATCAGGACGATGCTCATCAGCGCCAGCGCTGCGGTCACATCCAGATCCTTTGTGGGGGGACTTGACGCCGAACACGCCGATCAGGTTGCTGAAGGCGATGTAGATGGCCACGGTCATCAGGTAAGGCACATAGCGCCTGCCCTTTTCGCCCAGCAGACCTTCAAAGAAATTGGTGCCTGCGAGGTAGGCCATTTCCAGCACGGCCTGACGCTTGCTGATGTGGTCCACCTTCAGGTTTCTGGTAAGCAGGATCGAGCCGATGGTGACGATGGCCAGGATCACCCAGCTGATGACCACGGATTTCCGGGATCTGCAGCGGGGCCGACCTTGACGTATTCGACGGTCAGCTCTTCCATCAATGCTTTGGTCAGATTATTCAATTGTTTTTCCTCCTTCCTGAAGAATAGGGTTCCGGGGGTAAGACCGCCGCACCGCCCCGGCGGCGCAGCGTCCTTCTTATCGCTCGAAGAAAAGGCGCAGCTTTGTGAAAAAAGTAAGGAAGGCGTTCGGCTTTGTCCGGTCACACCCTCCCTCCTGCACGGATCACTTCGTCTTTTTTCCGTTGTGTATGATAGTACGATTGACGAAAATTGGCAAGTGGCTTTGTGCACATTCTACATTTTAGGTGGTTCTACTGCATTGATATATAAAAAAAGTTGTGCATCTTGTCCAACAAAACGCTCTTCACATGTACTTTTTTCCACAAATTTCTTAGCCAATTCTTAGGTTTCAATGGCTTTTTCAGGGCATTCCGGGAAATATTTCCATCAAAAATGCCCCATTGTACATGCTTTATATGCCCGATATATAAAATTCGTATAGGCGCCTCGTCCGTTATTCCATCCCGTTCTATACATATTTATTATCGTTCCATATCCGGGAGCTATCAGTCCGTCTGCTTTTCGCCCCGGCGGAACATCAGCCGGAAGATGGCACGGGTAAGCGGGCCGCAGTACAGCAGCTGCCAGCACAGGGCCATGGGCATATTGCAGCCCCAGGTATGCACCCAGGTGCCAAAGCTTGGTTCTTTAAACAGCACCGTTGCGATCAGGCTCATCACCGGGCACATGATGCACACGATCATCAGCGAGATGGCATAGGTGATGAACTGCGGACGATCTGTGGGCCGCATGAATATAAACGCCAATCGGGTGGCCAGTTTCTCCACCACGAAAAATTCCAGCACGCAGGCAATGGGAACCATGATCGGCATCTCGTGCAGAGCCATAACAAAGGTGGCATTGGTGACACCGCCTGTGTTCAGCGCCACATTGTAAACGATCATGCCATAGACCATAATTGCAGCCATGACAATGGTAAAGAAGATACGTTCCGGTAAAGTTTTAGGCATTTTGATTGTGTCTCCATTTCTTTTATGTGTAAATTTTTGCCGCAAAAAAGCCGCCCCGCGAAACTTTCATCTCGCGGGGCGGCGGCGACTACCATTCATTGGCGCTATTTTAGCACAAACAAATCCATCACATAATACCCTGCCGACATTTTCTCCCGTTTTGCGCAAAATCCTCCACAAACGGCCCGGAACTTCTGGGCAGCTTTGCTGTTGACTTCCTCGGCAGCCCTCCCTGCAGGGAACAGAGTTCCTCTCCAAAGGGTATGATCGTCCGGACATACCGCACAGAAAGCGGCATTTTGTACGTTCCATCTGCCATTTTTCAAGAACTGCACAATTTTATGTTTTTATCCTTGTGTATTCTGCGAATAGACAAATCAATCAGGAATATGTATAATAAAGCCAGAAACCAGAGAAGTACAGCAGAAGCTCAAGAGAGAGCTAATCCCGCTGACTTGAAGCAGAAAGGAGCGAGACCGATGGTCGATATGGAACCCGCACAGCAGGGACAGGCTGTCGGGATTCGCTGAGAAGCAAAACAGAGGCTCACCACAAACGGGATGTTTCCCCCGTATAAAAACACAACAAAAATGAGCCAGTCTTGAGCATCAAAAATGCGATTATACGACAACCTGTCGATCAACTAAAACCCCAGCGATTCAAATAGATCCGCCGGAGATGATTCCTATGAAGGTATCTTTTGTACGGAGAACATTATTTGAATAGCAAAAAAGGAGTTCTACCAATGTACTAAGTAGTTTGCCCCTGGCGAATCTAACTCGAAAGAATGTGGTAATATGAAATTCATCTTTAGAATCTCGGTGCCGCACTCCATCAGTTAAGAGAAGGGTCAATCCAATGTACTAAGTAATCAGTCCCCTTGAAATAGATTCTCAGTTTCCAGTAGTTTCTAAGGAGAGTCACCCTATGAAACGTTTACTCCGAAAATGAGGAACCCCAAGGAGAAGAGGCTTATGACTCCGAAGAAGTAAGTATCCAGCCGGACGAGGGCTTGCAACCGCCTCGTCCGGCTGGTTTTATTTTGTGCTGTTTTCACCAACAGTCAACGTCCGATTTGTGCAAATTTTACGCTGCGCGGTTGAATACCGTCCTTTGTTTTTGCACTTTTCTGTGGTATACTGTGGAAAAAGATGGGAGGTGCATTTCATGGAGTCGTTCGTTTCGGTTTCCACTCTGTTCAACCTTGTGCTGACCGTTATCTGGTTCATCTCCGGCATTCGGGATCTTCAAGGCAAAGACCCGTTCCTCGATCTGCCGTTCAACCAGTATCACCGTGACCCGGAGTACCGCGCCTTCTGGCAGAAAAAGAACGGCGTGTTTTACATGCTCAACAGTATCGCCTTTCTGATCTTAGCCTTCACACCTGTCACATCGCTGATTTACCGTATCATCTTCGGCATCGCCATCGTGGGAGACCTTCTTTATCTTGTCGCTTACGAAAGCTGGAACCATAGTGCGGATTGACAGCCGGAAAGGGGCCACCATGAATTTGAATCTTTCGGACTGGGATTGGCTGAACGCCGCGCTGGGTGTGCTGTTTTTGTACCGCGGCATCCGGGATCTGTACAATGGCACCGGCACCGGATGGAGCAGTGAGGACGAAAAGAAGCACTTCCGCAAATTTTACGGCATTGCTTCGATCCTTTGCGGTGCACTCTATCTGGTCAACACCTTTCTTCCCAGGGTCGAGCCGCTGCACTCCATTTTGATGGTGGCGGCGCTCGTGTTGTGCGCTGCCCTGCTGATCTCGTATCTGTGCTATACTCTGAGCAGGGACGACAAAACCAAAAGTGAGGGGTTGCTATGGAAGTCATCTTATCGATCTTAGCCGCCCTTTTCGGCATCGGGTTCGGCATTTTTATGGCGCTGCAGCCGGAGGATGCCATTGCCCTGCATGACCGTGGGCGGTATACGCAGGCACCTGAGCCCACGGAAGAGTACATCAAATTGACCCGGCTGGAGGGCATCGGACTTTCGGTGCTCTGTGCCGTGCTTCTGGTGGTGTTGCTGTTCGCACCCCAATAATACTTTGCAGCTTTCCTCTTGCGTTCGTTTTCTCATCCTGCTACAATGAGAAAAAATCGCAGGAGGTATTTTATTATGGTCAAGCATGTGATCCTGTGGCAGCTGAAGGACGAGCTGTCCGATGCCGAAAAAGCCGCCGTCAAGGCAGGCATCAAGGAGGGGCTGGAAGGTCTGGCAGGCAAGGTCCCGGGCCTTGTGGAAGTGCATGTCAACATCAACGGTCTCCCCTCTTCCACTGCCGACCTGATGCTGGACACCACCTTTGAAAGCGCCGAGGCCCTCAAGGGCTACTCCGTCCATCCCGCCCATGTGGCTGTGGCCGACAGCAAGGTGCGGCCCTACACCAAGGCACGGTTCTGTCTGGATTACGAGATTTAATGTTGACAAACCCACCGTTTTTGCGTATTATAGACATAACAATGTAAATTGGCTGTGAAGAGAAGAGTACGCACCGTCTGCGCCTGACAGAAAGCCCGAAGGATGGAACCGGGCAGGCCGCGCGATGCCGAAGATGGTCTCGGAGCTGCGCAGGTGAAAATTGAGCCTGCGACGGGTGCGCCCGTTACCGCGCTGCGCCGTGCTTTTTTGGGCCCCGGCAAAAAGGCTGCGCCCGCAAGGGTGCGGCGAAGCAAGGTGGTACCACGAAAGTTTCAGGCTCTCGTCCTTGTCCGGCTCAGTCCGGCAGGATGAGGGCTTTTTTCGTCCCCCGCCAAATCAGGAAAGGAAGAGTATCAACCTATGAGTGAGCACAAGACTATTCTACATCACCACTCCCATCTACTACCCCAGCGACAAACTGCACATCGGCCACAGCTATCACCACTGTCGCCTGCGACGCACTGGCACGCTTCAAGCGGATGCAGGGCTATGACGTCATGTTCCTGACCGGCACCGACGAGCACGGCCAGAAGATTCAGGATAAGGCCGCCGACGCCGGTGTGACCCCCAAGGAATACGTGGACAAGATCGTAGCCACCGTCAAGGATCTGTGGAAGCTGCTGGACGTCAGCTACGACCGCTTCATCCGCACCACCGACGACTACCACATGGAGTCCTGCCAGAAAATTTTCACCAAGCTGTATGAGCAGGGCGACATCTACAAGGGCGAGTACATCGGCCACTACTGCAAGCCCTGCGAGAGCTTCTGGACCGACAGCCAGCTGGTGGACGGCAAGTGCCCGGACTGTGGCCGCGAAGTGTACGACGCACACGAGGAAGCCTACTTCTTCAAGACCAGCAAGTATGCCGACCGCCTGCTGAAGCTCTACGAGGAGAACCCCCAGTTCATCCAGCCCGAGAGCCGCAAGAACGAGATGATCGCCTTCATCAAGCAGGGCCTGCAGGACACCTGCGTGTCCCGCACCTCCGTGAAGTGGGGCATCCCCGTGCCCTTCGACCCCAAGCACACCATGTATGTGTGGGTGGATGCCCTGAGCAACTATATCTCCGCGCTGGGCTACGGCAACGGAAAAATATCACGACTACGACAAGTTCTGGCCTGCCGACCTGCACATGGTGGGCAAGGAAATCCTGCGTTTCCACACCATTCTGTGGCCCGCCATGCTGATGGCTCTGGATCTGCCTCTGCCCAAGCGGGTGTTCGGCCACGGCTGGCTGCTGATGAACGGCGGCAAGATGTCCAAGTCCGTGGGCAACGTGGTGGATCCCGTGATCCTGTGCGACCGCTACGGCGTGGATGCCATCCGCTACTTCCTGCTGCGTGAGATTCCCTTCGGCAACGATGGCATGTTCACCAACGAAGCCCTGATCACCCGCATCAACAGCGATCTGGCGAACGATTTGGGCAACCTGCTCAGCCGCACGGTCGCCATGTGCGAGAAGTACTTCGGCGGCACCGTGCATAACGTTGCCGGTACCGAAGCCATCGACACCGAGCTGGAGACCATGGTCAACGAGCTGACCGCCAAGGTCACGGCCGACATGGACAGCCTGACCATCCCGCAGGCCCTGATGGAGATCTTTGCGGTCATCCAGCGCGCCAACAAGTACATCGACGAGACCGCTCCCTGGGCGCTGGCCAAAGACGAGGCCAACAAGGCCCGTCTGGAGAGCGTGCTGTACCACCTGTGCGAGGCACTGCGCGTGTGCGGCATCCTGCTGAACGCCTACCTGCCCACCACTGCCCCCAAGATGATGGAACAGCTGGGTCTGGACGCATCTGCTCTGGACCTGACCAAGACCACCTACGGCGCACAGGAGACCTACACCGTGCACAAGGGCGAGGCACTGTTCCCCCGCATCGATGTGGCAAAGGAAATTGCCCACCTGAAGGAAGAGGACGAGAAGCGCAAGGCTGCTGCCGAAGCTGCCAACAAGGCCAAGGCTGAAGCTGAGAAGAAGGCTGCCGCCCCCGCCGAGGAGAGCACCGTGGACTTTACCCACGAGGAAGAGATCGACTTTGACACCTTCTGCAAGGTGGAACTGCGCGTGGCCGAAGTGCGCGCCATGCGAGAACCTGAAGGAAAGCAGAGCTGCTGCACCTGACCGTGTTTGACGGCGAGCGGAGCGCTGCATCCTGTCCGGCATTGCAAAGTGGTTCAAGCCGGAAGACCTGATCGGTAAGAAGATCGGCATTGTGTGCAATCTGGCACCTCGCCCCATGATGAAGGGCAAGTATGTCAGCGAGGGCATGATCTTTGCTGCTGATACCGCCGACGGCGGCTGCTCCATCGCTTTCTACGGCGACGACACCCCCCGTAGGCAGCCGCATCCACTGAGCCGCCATGCAGGAAAACAAAACGCTTTCCCGCGCGGAATGGCTGGATAAGATCTTCGGC
>ENA-OPYU01000244-OPYU01000244.1-human-gut-metagenome-genome-assembly--contig:-NODE-244-length-22211-cov-5.102608_pt1 | contig 22211 bp, 41 predicted proteins | sample MGYA00242637_ERZ504482 | MGnify/ENA primary metagenome ERZ504482 (study PRJEB26092, sample SAMD00036237) | human gut metagenome | host: Homo sapiens | study: EMG produced TPA metagenomics assembly of... | reverse complement strand
TACTTCGTAGTCATCTGTACTATCTGCCTGTGTATAATCTGTATACTGCCCGATATAGAGCTTATTTGTACCATCCGTGGTGGAAAATCCATGTCTTTCCATCAGCACTGTTTGCATAGGCGATATGTAGATATGGGGTCTTTCCATCAGCTCCCGGCTTTCCAGGTGTTCCAATCGCCCCATCTGCGCCTTTGATCTTACTCCATGCGTATTTTGTCGGGTCTGCGCTGTCATTTTGCGTAAAATCAACATACATTCCGATATATTCCCGATTACTGTCGGATACAGAAAAATCTTTAGACCCATCTGCGCTGTTTGCATAAGCAATGTGGGTGTACTGTGTTTTTCCGTCCTTCCCATCTTTTCCCGGGATTCCCTGATCCCCTTTTGGACCCTGTATACCATCCAATCCCGGAGCGCCTTGTGGACCCGGAGGTCCCTGTTCGCCTTGCTCTCCTTTCTCACCTTGCGGACCCTGTTCTCCGTCTTTTCCATCCTCTCCATCCATTACATCTGTAATCGTAACCTCGTAATATCCACGTTTTATCCCATTTTCCATAGCCTCAAACGAGTACACCGCCTTTGTATCCACGTCCGTAGCATTTACCGTAACGCTCTTACCAACATAAAACTCATGTCCATCCTTGCTCCATCGGAATTGTAGCTTGTCTGCCACATCCACGCCGTTATCGTAAGCGTAAGCAGTAAGAGTAGTGCTACCGATGCCATTTTTAAAGATAACGCCGTTGTTTGTTGAGATAGAGCAAGTATAAACCCTTATTTTTTATTAATAAGGTCTTGCATCCTCTGTAATAAGCTGTCCGAAATTTCCGATGTCAGCTCTTTGTAGTTTGTAAATACCGTCTTTGCAGTTTTTGGATTGGTAAGACTCCTGATCTGTTCTGATACTCTTGCCTGTAGATAAAGGACTGGTGTCCACTCCTGATCCTGCATCCTTACCGTATCCCCGATGTTGGTGTCAAAATATCCATCCACCTCGTAGGTCACTACTGGTTCGGATGCTGTTTTAAGATCAGTCAGAGCCATGCTATAGAGCTTGTCCTTGCTGTCTGTATCGTACTCTTTTCGCATCAGGATATAAGCATCAGCCTTATTTACGATATTGGATGGGAACCGGTCTCTTGCCTGTGGTGCCCGGATGATTGCGCCGTCTGTAAAGTACTCGATATTCCCGTTCTCATCGTATTCTTTTTTGCCCAGTCCATTGATTGTCAGCCCGTCTTTCCCGGTCGGCTGGATGCATGTATATAACTTTTCTGCATCCGTGGTCTTACGGATTCCGGTAATTCCTTTCCCGTACCGCAGTACAATGTCATTCCGGTATTCTCCGACTCCGCTGTCTGTATCGGAGTGTTTCCGATATACATTCAGCACAATCTCTTTTAAGGAGTAATCGCTGTTAAGCACTGTCTCAAACTCGATCTCCGCAGAAAATACATTAGCCAGAGAGAATAATCTCTTTAATACGGACGTTGTACCTGTCCATTCGTTGGTGATCCGCTTATCTGACACCTCGTTGAGACCCAATTTAAGTGTCCTCTCCGCGTCAAATACGGTAAGGTACTCTTCAAAGCTCATTGCTTTTCCAGCTTTGTATTCCCCTGCATCCTCGTTGATTAGCTCAAAAGATAACGACCACGCCGTAGCTGTGATCGTCTCCTCTGTCTGCTCAGTGTTTACGATGTTTAGATAGTAGGATTTCCCTTTGTGTATAAACGCCACCTTATTCCCGGCGGTAACATTCTCTGCATCCTGATGCTTTGCGGACACCGTAAAGGTGTAAGTATTTGCCGCACCCTGTAAGTATTCGTGCAATTCGTCTTTCCAGTAGTGCATGGACTTCTTGTGCTGATTGTCCATAAACGCTACTGGTGTGTTATTCGCGCTTAAAATCGCGATCCTGATGTTATCCACTATAAATACACCTCCCGTATTTTCGCTTTAATCTGTGGCGGTGGAGAAGAAAAGGAAGAATAGCAGAACTGCACTTCTGTTGTTCCGGGTGGCACTTTTGGATAATTGGATCCATTAATCTCATCTCCCTTAGCCACCATCCCATTAACGTAGACCTTCGTACTCTCCCCGTCTATAGACACCACATCTCCGGCACGGTACCGGTTCGGCACATCTCGGTATTTTTCCACGTTATCCTTACGGAACCAGATACGTTTTTAAATAATTGTGCGTAACCAGCTGATTTCCAAGATCTCTACTTCCCCACTGCCCGATCCAGACCTGTATCTTCTCACACACCATGTCTTTAATCTCCGGGATAGTAAAGTGGTAATACTTCCCGTACCAGAAAATACGCAACTTGTCACCCTCTTTTAAAAAGTCATTGTGTCCGCCGCCCATTTTTAAATTAAACGGGTTATCCTCGTAGGATGTCGGCTGGAAATCCAGTGTCTTAATTTTCTTGTTTTGATGGGGCAAACCAGTCCACATGCGCCGTATTACCAACCGTATCACTCTTGTTAATAGACATGGCACATATCACCTTGTTATCTCCAGTCAGGAATGCAATGGTCTGCGCTCCTGTCTGCCCCATCAAGCCGGTTTCGAACCAGTGCTGCGTGTAACAGTAAAAGCTTTTTTGCGCCACGTCTACCCTCGCTGTCCACCGGAATAGTAAGTGTTTTCATTCCACCGTTCCAGTATCCAGATGTGACTTGTCCACCTTTTAATGCCATCACGTTGTATCCGGCAACATTCCGTACTTCCAACGTTCCTTGCGTTGTGTTTTCCGGATTCTGATAAGAGGTGCCATGATCATCTTGAAACAAGCCGTAACCGTTAAACAGTTCTTCGGACGCTTCGTAGTTCTCTCCGTCCGCCTCTTCCTGTTTTCCGAGCTGGATCACTCCATACTGGCTCACAAGTCCGATAAATCCGATTTTCGTGTTGGTGCGTGATCTCGTAGTCCACGTCTGCCCATTCGGTACCATCGTTCTTGATCGTAATTGTTTGGTAGCCGTCTTGCTGGATTCCATAGAAGTCGAATTCTGTGGTGGAGTATGCTACCCCGTCAGGGATTAGCCATGTGATTGTGCCTTTTCCAAACATTGCAACCTGTGTTATATCAAAATTGCCGTCAGGGACAGCATAAAAATAGCGATCCGGATAATTCCCAAACACAAGCCTTTTCGGCTCTGTGACGTTTAGGATTTTCTGAATCGCGTCATAGCTTGCTAAGATGTCTCCTTTAATTTCAAATGGCATTTCAAGCGTCTTTGATTTATATGTTGTATAGCCAAAATCCTCTCCTTTTGCACTTTCTGCTCCGTCAAGGAGTCCCGACTCTCTATTTGCTCCACTAAACGGAGAGAACCCGGACAATACACTTAAGTATCGCCCGAGTTCCTGATCGTCAAATTTTACTGATAGGCTCAATTTCTATCCCCTCCTAACATCTTCCGAAAACTTGAATTCTTTTCTATTTGTTTTTCCATTGGTGTTGCAAGTACTCTGGATGTCTCTACAGAGTCAATTTTATTAACAATCTCTAGTGGTCTGTTGGCAAGTCTGGATAGACGATCTACTGCGTAGAGTAGCTCGTTATTATTTTCAGACTTCCGGATTCCAACGCTTTTCTGGTAAGTTTGACTTCCAGCACTTTCCGGCACTGATAACGTTATACCGCTCACAGATGCAGACAACTGAGACACTACATTACCGGATACTTTTTTTCATCTCTTTGTACGGCATATACTTTTCGTATCCAACACCTACGCCCATTGCAAGGTATTTCCCGACTTGGTCTCGCATAACTCTGGATGGGGAATGTATGCCGAAGAAATCTTTGATGGACGAAACAACACTGCTTGCGAATCCTCCAATCTTGTCAATAATCCAACCAGTCATGTTGGATATTCCGTTCCACAACCCCTGCACAATATTGCTTCCGATTGATGCCATCTTACCAGGCAGCGTAAGAATTGCAGATTCAATTCCGGACGCGATTTTTAGAGCGGCAGTTTTCACATAAGACACCATCCCGCTTATTGTACTCCCGAGATTGTGAATAGCAGACTTTCCTATATTAGCAAGCGTTGAAGGCAGATTCTGAATAGAACCTTTAATTCCGTTTAATATATTAGTCCCGGCTGTTTTAACAAACCCGACCATAGATGTAATGCCATCACCCAAGAACTTAATTATACTCTTGCCAAGGTTTAACCACTGGAACGCCATCAGCACGTCAACAATAGCTGCTATAATCTGTGGAATATTTGCAATCAGAGTCGGTATTGCCTGAATGAGTCCGAGCGCCAACTGACCAAGTAATTCAGCACCCTTCATCAGGATTGTAGGGAAATTATCATTGATTATGTTTGCGAATGTCGAAATAATTTCCGGAACTCGCTCAATCAATATCGGTATTGCACTCACAATTCCTTCTACCAAATTTCTGCAACAACTCAAATCCATTTTTGAATCATCACTGGTGCAGCTTCTGCGAGCTTTCTCCAATGCCCTGTATGAAATCAAGCACTTTCGGCAACGCTTCTGGAATTGCCTGTACAAATCCGTCAATCAGATTGCTCAGTAGTTCGTATCCTTGCTGCAGCAAACTCGGACCTTGTGTCGTCAGCTGCTCATATAAAGTTGTAATGAGCTGAGTTGCAAGCAAGCCGACAGATGGCAATATTTGCATCATTCCACTCACTATCGCCTGTATGATCTGAATTCCGGATGATAACAGCTGAGGTATGCTGGTGCTGATATTTTGTGCAAATGAGCTTATAATCTGCGCTGATGCAGTTACAATTCCGGGCAATGCTTGTATAATTCCAGTTGTTATGTTGGAAATGACTTGTCCACCGATCTGCATCATTTCTCCGAGTTTTCCAGAGTTAAGTGACTGCGAAAGACTGTCCATCAACAGGTTTCCAACCTCTGGGAGTTCTTTTGCAAGTCTTGGAACAATCTGCATCAAATTATTTGTTATATTTTCAGCCGCAGTCTTTACAGCGTCTGCCAACTCCTGTGGGAACTTGAACCATTTAAAAAGTTGTCAAACGCGGCTTTTGCGGATTGCACAGAACCCTCTATGGTAGTCAATGCTTCTGCGCTTGTTGTTCCGGCAATACCCATATTTTCCTGAATCTTGTGGATTGCCTGAATGATCTGATCAAATGACACATTGTCGAGATTTTCTATTTTCTCGTTCAAAATGCCGCTATCATTAATCAAGCGGATCATTTCAGCCTGTGTTCCACCATATCCAAGCTTCAGGTTATCCAACATTGTGTAGTTCTGCTTCGCAAATCCCTGATAAGCATTTTGGATATCCGTCATGTTGGAACCGAATTTATTTGCATTGTCAGACATGTCTACCATTGCCATATCTGCTATTTTAGCGGCTTCCGCGGTGTTATTCCCAAGCCCCTGTAAAAGCGATGCAGAAAAGCTTGTCACAGTCTCCATGTACTTATTTGCGGATACACCAGCTGTCTTATACGCATTGTTCGCGTTATCGATCACTGTCTGCGCGCTATCTTTAAACAGCGTCTCAACACCGCCTATGTTCTGCTCCAAGCTTGCAACAGAATCAAGAGACATTTTAGACACTGCCCCAAATGCTGCAGCAACGCCAGCTACTGATCCGGCAATCACTTTCAATCCGCCGCTTGCAACGCTGCCAAGTTTGGAAATTCCTGAATTAAATCCAGATTCGTTTATTTTTGTGTTAAATTTTAATGAGCCATCGTAACCCATACTATCCCTCCTTTATGGATAGCACAGGCTCAATGGCTCAATTTAAAGTGCTTAAATCTTAATCTCTACTTCTTTTTTACATGTTCGGCACTTAATAAATACATCGGTACAGACAGTTGCATTATCATAAATCAAGAGTTTACACCCACACACCGGACATCTATACCACTTTCTTACCAGTGGTGGTTTCTTTATTTTGTTCATCTTCATCACCTCACATGAAAGCGTTACCGATATCATAATCCGTCAGGCTCTCAGATGGTAATTGAATTGATTTCTGGATCTTTTTAATTCGTTTTCTCTCTTCTTTGTCTTTGATTTCCGATAAATCAACGCTGCGGTACATTATTCGCTGCTTGATTTCTGTATCATCAGACAGACCATCGAAAAGCATCCGGAATTTCCACCAGTGCATATATTTAATGTCGATTAAATCAATCCCATAATCCCTGAGAAAGCCGGATAATATATACGGATAATCAATGGAGTATGAGAACAAATTTTTCCTTCGGCTTTTCTTGTGGTCTCCCACAATCACCTGTCTCCGCAACCTCTACGCAATTTGTATCCATCGTTATAAAGCAGGACAATGCGCTTATAGCTTCTTCGTCTGCGACTATGTCATCGAGAAAATATTGCTGTATGATCGCGAATTTTTGAAGAGCATCAAGCTCTTGATCTTTTAACATGTCCAAAAGCCTGATGTATTCACGGAAATCCGTAATAACCTTGATGTTTTCACCTTTCACATTTACCGTGTTTGGCAACTCTTCGTAGAAAAAATTCATGTTATTTCTTTGCACGTCTCTGAGCTCTATTCGGAGTATATTTGCTAACAACAGAATTTCTTCTCTTGTTTACGGCATTGATTTCTTTTTCACATACAGCAATGAACGAATCATAGCACTCTTCGCAAACTCTTAAATTCATTTTCCCGTCAAAAAGTTTTTCAGAAGTACCTTCTCCGAAAATCCCGTCGAAAATATCATAAAACAGCAAACAATATTCTCTGGTTATTTCGGATATTTTTCCAACCTTTTCAAGCTTCTTCTCCCTCGGCTCGATGTTTTCAAATACTTTTTCATACCTTTCCAAAAACTCTACATCGTCCATATCGATTTCAAGCTCTACGTCATTCCATTTCCACTGGCTCATTGGCTCACTCTCCTTTTCTTTCATTCAGTTGCTGCGTAATCACCTTTTGCGTAAGTAACCGTCTTGCTTGTAAAATCGGTTTCTGTAACGTATCCTTCCTCGATGTCGGATACAGATTTAAGAGATCCGCTATACACAAGCGCATCCGTTCCATCTCCGTCGGAATCCGGGATAACCGCATAGGTTCTTTTTGTAGCGTAACACTTATCGCCCTTGTCACTTTTCTTGAAGAAATCGACAACTACAACCTCTACATGTGCGTCATCTCCAAGTTTTTCACCATCGTGGATTGTTGCGATTTTTTCGTGTACCGGGTTGTTTGTGTACCGGTCAAACGAATATTCAATTGCCGGCGCGTACCCCACAACGTCTGCACGCTCCGCGATCTCATCCACGTACTGTCTGGAATACTCTTTCGGGTTTTTTCCGTTTGTCATGGTTGTAAAATTCGTCATGCGTTCGAATTTTGGTGAGCTTCCAGTAGCGTCCGTGTTCATGTATGCCACCCGTTTGTGGCGTCCAACTAATTCAGACTTTTTCTCTGCCATATTTATACCTCCTGTGCATAAATTAAGCGGCACTCTATGCGATACTTGGCATTTTCACCATTCATATCGTACAGATAGCCGCTGTTTAAAGTTTCGATCGATATTGGATTCTTCTTTTCTCCGAGTTCCGGAAGATTGCCATTAAAACTCTGCTGTTCCAGCCATTCTTCAAAGCTCTGAAAGAATCCGCTATTCTCAATGTTAATTCGTGCGTCTTGGTCATATTCCTCTTGGCTCGTAAATGCGAATTGGAACTGCTTCTTTGACCCACCGTCCATGTATCTCTGGATAATCGGATCGCAAGGGAGAGGGTCAACAGAGTACCCCATATCCGTTCCAATGTAGTCCACATTTACACGTCCATCACTTAAAAACGGACATGTGAGAATGTATGATCTGACGCTGTCAATGAGATTTGACATACTTCGCCGCTCCTTTCAGGATAGAGTCTTTGTGACGATTTTTCATGCGTTCGAACCATCGTGATTTTTCCTTGTGTTCGTAATATTGTCTACGTGCATAAGGTGCAATCTGGTTGATCTCACCACTGCCAATCACAGTGCCAAGGGTTGCTGACTTAACCAGTACTCCTGTCCGTCTTGGAGTCTCCGGGTTCATACGCCGGATGCATTCAGAATCAACAAACTCCTGTGCGCTTGCGAAACCAGATTCCATATTCGGTTTAAAGTTCGGATTCCAGTCGAGTCTCGCCGTCACTTTTCCACCTTTTGTTGCTTGCGTATAAATTACACCTCTCGGTGTCTCAATCTGGAATTTTTTCTTTCCTTTGGCCATTACACTCCCACCACATTAATATGCGGATTTCCGCCAAAAGTATTGTAGTTTGCAGATGTAATTCTAGTCTTGTCCAGTCCGTCCAAGTCCTTAATCGTCTGCATGTCAACCTTACAATCGCCCTTTACAAGGTAATCGTCTTTCTTGATTCCCACGCTCGTATCCGGGATTCTGACAGTGTAGGTGTCCGCTTGCTTTAATCCATCAGTCGTGATCTGCGACTTTTCATTTTTGTACCACCACACTTCTGGGATATACGTTCGCTCCCACTCATCCAGTCTGGTTTCCGAGTTGTATTTCCGGCTGTACAGTGTTGCATCTGTGTTGGTTATCATGATTCCACCCCCATATACAAGAGACCAGTCGGCATAAGATAGAGTTCCAATGTGTCAGATATTTTTCTGTCAAGCAGTTCATCTGCTGTTCCCCCGTTTCCTCCGCTTTCGTAGCTGACAGAGTATCCATCTGTGTTTTCGGATGTAACCACGCGCCCAGAATGCTTGCTTCTGACCTTTTCGTCATTTGCAATCAAATCACAGACAGAGCAGGTGGCAAGCTTTACTTCTTCCATTTCCATATTGTCATCAGCGCGCCCGAAGGTAATCCTTCGGACATGGGCTGATGCTGGAATAACAGATTTATCAAATTCTTCATCTGTTAAATTTCCCCTATATTCAGAGATGTAAAATGTATAATCCGCATACAAGTTCATTTACATCAACTCCTATTTCTACTCCACTGCAGTATGTACATAGATAGCCACTTTCTTGTTATCTTTCGCCTCTGCGATACCTACGGTACGATATCCGAACTTCCAAGCATCTGCATCCTGGTTCTGATCCGGTGTGATGATCTTAGATACAGTGTGCTTCTGATTCTGGATTACTGCATTCTTGTCAACAATCAAGAAATCAATCTTCTTACCGCCTGTTGTTGTAAAGCCGCCGGCTCCAGATGCTGTCAACGTGACTTTGTCGAAAAATCTTCCCTCAGGAACTTCAATCACTCCAGCCCAGCCTTCCAGAACTTTCTTGGATGCCGTTGTATCAAGGTCCTCAATATCCCCTTTGAGTGCGGCAGAGATATACAGATAACAGGTTTCCGGCTTTGCCTCCTCATTTTTAATAGCAGTCTTGCCTTTTCTAATTGCTGCAATTCCGGCTTTCGCATCTGCAATCGCTGCTGCCACTTTATTAGCAGATAGTGCGTATCCTGCATAAGATGCAAGCCTCCAAGCGTCAAGCTCCGGAACAACCTGTGTTCTCAAAAATTCTCCAGAAAGACGTCCGAAGGCAACACCTGCAGACTCGATATTGTCCATAGCGTCCACAGTGAACATACGGCCTCGATCATAAGTACATTTCTTAGTCTCGTACTCAAGTGTCACGTCACCTGCAACATATCCTGTCTGCTTATTGTAATTTGCAAGACCGGACATCGTCATTTTCGGAATCAAAATTTCATTTGCGTTTGCACCCTCTTTTACAAGTTCGTTTGGACCGTCTAATACGGCTGTAAGGGATGCCAGTTTATAAACCTCATCAAGCATAGTAGAATATGCTTTTCTTAATGCAATTGTATTTGCCATATCTTTTTACCTCATTCTTTCAAAATTATTTTTCTGCCGGAAGCCCCATAGCTGCTCTGATCGCCGAGAAATTATCTCCACCTGTGCCAGAGCCGCCAGTTGCTCCTACTGGGTTCTTAAAAGGCTCATCAGAGCCAAATAAATAAGCATCAGACTCCTTTACGGTTTCCAATGCTTTCTTGATGTCCTCAGACTGGTTTTTTGAATCTTTTAATGCATCCATATCAAGCATAGCCATGACCGCTTTTTCATTGCGTCCCCCGGCTGTCTTGATTGCTTCTTTGATCGTGTCGGAAAAGATGCGATCCGCTTCTTTAGCGGCATACTCAGCATCCTTGTCTTTCAGCTGCTGATTCAGCTTATCAATTTCTCCCTGCATAGCTGTTGGGTCAACATCTTTAAACTTTTCCAAAGATTCCGTTGTGGTCTCAAGCTGACTCTTATAATTGTCACGCTCCCCCTCTGCTTTGGTAGTCTTTGCCTTTTCAGCGGCAATGTCTTTCCCGTTCTCTGCCATGATTTTATCAATGACATCCTGCTCCAATCCAAGTCCTTTTAAAAATTCTGTTTTCATGTTTCCATTCTCCTTTCGCATTAGGTTGTTTAAGGTGTGTAACCATCCACCACGAATTGACTGTTTAAGGTCTCATCTACTGACCAAAAAGGCATAAAAATAACACATATCTCTATGTGCTAATGTCTTACTTATTCGATTTTACAGTAACGCCTGTACCTGTTCTTTCAAACTCTCCGGTACATTATCAATTGTCAAGTGTCCACCTTTAATCCTGTTCGCCAAAAACTGTGCCATCATTTCACCTCCGCTTCCATTGTTGCTAAAATCAGCTCCTGAACCGCCTGATCTGTGACTTCCTGCGCCGCCTGCGTTGCTTTCAAGTCTTTCTGCAATTTCCCGTAGGCGCTCATACCGTCATCCACTGCTTCATATTCTTTGATTACGTTTTCTTCTGTCTCTGTGTATCCAACAAAGACAAGATTGCTGAATCCCTCTGGTTTCTCTTCCTTGAGCGGCTTATAGCCTTCCTTTTTGATGGAGCTGATTCTTACAGTTCCGTTTTCCATTATTTTTGCATAGTTCATATTACTTCTCCTTTCGGTATGTTACTTTAATATCGGGGTCAAGCTCCCCTCCGTCCGCTGTGATGACTGTGGTAGGATAGTAGGTTTTTAATGCTCGGATAGCGTTCTGCTCGGATTCTGAAAGTGGGACGAATTCTTCGGAATCGCCCTTATACAGAACGTGCAATGGATTATCTGCCAAATACTGTTTATATGCATCCAGTGTAAGTTCCACCTCTTCTGGGAGAGTTATACATAGGATTCCTAAATTATTTATAGTAATACCTGTATCTTTTTTGTATCCTCCCATTAAATAGTCATATCCTAACAGTTCGATGCAGAACGGTACAACTATTGGGAAAGTAATGTCTGTCCTATAGAATATTTTAGTCGCAGGTTGAATTGACCACTTTCCAGTTTTTCCGTCAATCGTTTCATTTGCAGAATTATACAACCACCCAATCTGTCCGCCCTGTTCGACCAGTCTGTCCCATTTTGTAATAGGGCGGTCGGATGTGAGGGTGAGGGATTGCGGTTTCTTGTACGGCTCGTAATCCATTACTGTGTTCCCCGGACATGCTACTATCTTTGTATAGTCTACTTGTGTCTTAACTGCTGAGAACCTAAAGTATCTACATTTTTCGGGCGTAACAAAAGTGGTATTTCCGACAATTTCGAATCCTATCTTATTTTTATTGCAGTCATAGAATGCAACTACTGTACTTCCAGTGCGACTTCTGCTGTACTGCGAATTAGGAAAACATGGTATAAAATCAGTTAAGACACCGTTAGTTGTACTAACAATATTCCCACTGCCTTCAAATATTTTCCTTCTTCACAGGTGGAAAAATCAAATAGGTTTCTGCCACTTATAGAAATCTCAACTTCATACTTCTGCTTCTCATCATTCCACTTTCCGACACTCTTGATTTCCTGCGGATATTCTTGGCTTGGGGATGGTTTACCGCCTGTGTAGGGTTCGTAGGAATCCAACTCAGTCTCCTCCCTAATCATCGGTAGAATTTCTAGCGGGTTTTCTGTTTCTATTCTGACCTCAATAGTTTCTTCTTTATCAATTTTAAAATTAAACTTGTTAGTAACAGTCCATCCATTCGTAATGTTGCTTTTGTCTTCGTGTAATATATACAAGCTCTTTGACGTTTTTGAGCTATATACATAGTTTCCAATCTGCAATTTGAGATTTGTCTTGCTTTTTCCCTCTGCATAGATCGAAAATTTGTCCGGAAGCAAATTCTTCCCAGTAGTCTGCACCCGCTCCGTCTTCCCACCAAGCTCCAACCTCTCAAGCGGCGCATCCAAGCTGTTCGGCAGTACCAGCATCCCTGCCCCCTCTAGCTCTACCCTGTCATAATTAGGTGGCTGTGGAGTGGAGACTCCAAGAGGGCAGATCATATCCACTCCTATGATTCCTGTTCCATCTACCATTTTAAGCATTGTACTTCCACTCCTTTTTCTGAGGTTGCTGTGGGGATGATCTGGACGATGTTGCTCTTTCCACCACCGTAGGAACCGTACTGCAATACCTGTGCGGTCTGTGCCGGAATCAGTACGCTTTGTTCTTTTGTTGCGTCCCTTTCCAGAGATGCGTAAATATCACCATCCGTAAAATTCTTAACCAGAAATTCGGATGATGCTGTCTCAAATTCAAAAATCAATGTTTCTTCCGCTGTCGGCTGTCTGATTACTTTTACTTTACTCATTTCCTAAACCTCCTAAATCGTTTTGGTACGGGTGCCACTCTGCCGCGCATATCGTAATAGATGCGCTCTCTTTCTTGTTGTAGACCCATTTTCTTGCAAAATCTGGTGTATTCTCCCAGTTGTCCTTGATACTTTGCTTTCGCAAGCATCACATCGTCTGGATCAGCTCCGCCCTGTTTTAGTAGCACAGCCTTTTCTCTCTGTGCCCTCATAGCGGTTTCCATTTTCCTCTGTTGCTGTCTGGCTTCGTATAAGGTGTATTCCTTGCCGTTAAACGTCTTAGGTATACTTTCCTTTCGGTTCTGCTCTGCAAGCCAAGAATCAGACCAATTCCGCTCCGAGACGCCTTTCACAAACGGGTAATATTCGTGATAGCAGTTCGCTCCAAGCAGTCCAGTGACTGTTCCAAGACCACATACCGTAACAAGTTGTTCCTTTGACCAGACCTTCCCTTGCCAGACAGCGTGTGATGGTCTCGCTCCGGCGTGCCACGCGACTTCGTAATGCTCTGTCTCAAGCTTATCGGCGTTCATTTCTGATATTTTCCCGGTAAGCTGTGACACACCCGTCATAACCGCTCTCCTTGCCGCCACATCTACCCTGCTATGCCACCCAGAAGCGTAGTCAATGCTTCTGAGTCCGCTGTTTGTGAGTTGAGTAACCACCTTGCGAATCATGGTATTGTAGTCAAACGTGCCGTATACAACACCTGTAATAGCTTGGTCGAGATATCCTTGGTAGATGTCGGACAATGGAGTCATAACGAGCCTACCGCCGCCATAATCCACATAAAATCCCATGGACTTTGTGACGTTCCGCAGATCATCATTGCTCTGCCGGATGAATCCATCTGTAAGCTGTTGCAACTCCTTATTATCCTCGTAAGGGATATATTCTGCATTGACCTGCTCGTAGATGTCTTTATTACGGACATATTCCCAGTCGATTACCTTGTCGTACAGCTCAAACACTTCCGGATAGGACAGATTCAGCGTGGTTTTTATCATCTTTTCGATGTCCTCAGAAGAGTACCCAATAATCTGTAGTCGGTTAATCTGCCAGTCGGCTGTGCTTGTGATTTTTCCCGCTTTTTTAATCCGGCGAACAATGTCCTCGAGAATCATCTGTTCCAAATCAAGAAAATGCTTCTCGATCTGTCCGGATAGCTGCTTTTTGTAGTCTTCCCTCAATTGGTTCACCTACTCCATTACTTCGATCTGCTCTGGCAACATCTTTTTTCGCTGTGGCTTCGTCCTCGTTGTACCACTTCATGCGGTATTCCAAATGCGACATCACTCCCATACTCACGTCCTGTCTGTCCTGCTGACGCTCTGTTTCCTCATCGGTCAGTATGGAATCGTTGAATTTGCAAGAGAACTCATATCCCGAGTTAAGCATGCTGTTGTAGAATGCAAGCCCTGCGGCAAAGTCCTCTAAGCAATCGTATAAGTTATTCTGGATTGCCGTTACCCGGTTGTACTTGCGGTTCTTCGATGCCTTGATCTCCGTAGCTGTCTTTGCTACTTCCTGTGCATCTGACAAGTCTCCATAAGCAAGACCTACGGAAAACTCAATCTCACGCTTATACTCTTCTAATCCGCGTTTAAAGGCTTCATCCCTCATTTCTGGGGAGTATTCCTTTAAAAGTTCTTGGTCTTTTCCTGCATCCAGATTCATTCCCCGGTACAGTTTGTTTTTAAGTTTCGGTAGTCCAAACTTGCCAGTTGCCTTGTCTTGTTTCAGAGCCCTGTTGTCAACATGTATTGCACGCTCTCCCGATTCGTATTCCCAGTCAAGCCTCGCACCCTGGGTATCAGCTTTCCGGATCAGTGCAACTGCCGACTCGTACACCGACACTCCGCAGGCAGAACCATCCACCTTGTTTTTAATCGGATTCCTGTAATACCCAAAATCCATCCGGTTCATGCCTGGGTATGTAATCGGTCCAGGTAGGATATTCTCCCATTCTTCCACCGCTTCTAGGCTGCATGGAAGACCGATATCATTCGCCGTCTGAGAGCGGAAGCACTTGTTTTCTATAGTCAGATTCCCGTCAATGAAATAGTGCCGTTCAAGCCTTGTGAAATAATCAGCATCCCCAACCTTTTTTAACGGTCAAAATGCGATATCATTCGGCTTTCCATCATCCCCAGAAGTTAATCGGGATAATCTTGTCAGCTGAAATAAATTCGGCAGCCGATTCTCCCAGTGGTTTCAAAACAAATGATCCGAGTGCAAGCCCTTCCTGCAGGTTTTCATTCAGACTCGTGATATTCTTCTGATAGATCTTGTCCAGACGTTCATTACTTACATTGGTTTCCATTTCCACAAGTGCACAGTCTGCAAACTCTCGGCAGATTCCATCTTCAATCCCGAGGGAAACAATGCTGTCAGAAATCCAGTCCGCATCCCCATTTAACATCTGTCTCCATCTGTTGATTGCATCTATCATGTCGTTGGATAGTGCGATATCCTTGCCGATGATCTGTTTTAATGTCGTATATCCAAACATCCTCATGATTCCTTTCCATAATCTCTTAATTCCATCAAACATCTTCCACCTCTTCGATTAGGTATTTCATATCGCGCTCGATTGTATATTCAAATGCATCCAAGCTGTCAATGTCAGTGCTGCCGTCATCCAAGCGTTCGTCTTTGTCCTTTACTTCTTTGTCCCACACTGCATCCGAAAAAGCGGTTTGCAGAGATTCGCAGTCTTTTGTAATAAAAAACCGCCCAGCCCCCATGAGCTTGACGGTGCATCTGATCCTGTCGTTGATTGGTCTTTTCTTTGCTGGTTTGACAGCGATCCACGGAAACTCCTTTTCCACAGCGTTACGGATAGAATTACCAAGCACTGTCTCTGCATTATCCCAGAATACGGACTCTACGTTACAATACTGCACGTAATCACCTCTTTTCACGCATACCGAATATTGTTCTATTACTTCTCTGATAAATTCGCAAAACAACTCATTCAACCTATTGCTGTCGATGTCTTCTTTTTCATCTTTCGCCGTGATTCTACGTGATTTTAGCGCAATTACATCTCTGTAATTATCCGTATACCCTCTGGCAACGAATGAATGACCGGATTGATTGCCACCAAAGTCCAATCCAATCTCGATTGATGTGATATCCTCTTTTCGGAATTGCTTATACTCTGATTCCTGCGAGATATTATCCACGATTTTGCACCGGAACGCTTCTGGATTGTCTGCAAACCGCTTGTAAATCGATCCGTCAGCTCTTTTCCATAATCCAAGAATGAGACGGTCATAGTAGATTGTACCCTCATATTCCTTGCAGAGTTGCTTGACAAATTCTGGATCCAGAAATGGATTATCAAATATGGTGTACTTTTGTAGATATATATCTAGCTCCACATTGTCTATAAACTCTTTCAACCAATGTGTGGGGTGTTCCGGGTTACAAGCCCCATCAAAGCAGGAATACGGTTTATCAAGACGGGATTTTAACATCTGGAAGACTTCTTTGTTCCACTTTGCAATCTCATCCCCGTAACAATACTTGATGGACGCTCCCTGTATCTTTGCGACTTGACTGACCTTTTCTGCACCGAGACAATAGACATCCTCGCCGCATACTCTGGCAACATTCCGATTGTTAATGTTCCCGATCAGATCACTGGTATAGATTTCCCTCATCGGTTGGAGTACGTTTCTCTCGATAGATTCTTTAGAGACTCCCATGATTACATTTAATCCTGGGAGTCCAGCTCTCTCTCGGATTCGTTTTAGGCACGATATAAGCAGTATCAACAAAAAGACTTTCCAGAACGAACCGCTCCGGACTTGATATTCCATCTATGAGTTGCGTTTATGATGTATTCATTCTGTTTCTTGCTTAGCTGCATTGTCATGCAATCCTTTCAAGATTTCATCCAGCTTCTCAATCGCTGTCCTATCTTCATATTCCTGCTTATCTCTCCACTTGTCCGGTTTCCGGTTCTTCAACCAGAAGATCTGGGCTGTAGTGTCCGGCGCTACTTGCTTTGTGACCTTTTTCGTAGTTTTCATCTCATCAAGTTCCGGTATGTATTCCCTGGTCGTTTCCGTGTACTCATATCCAAGCGCACGTTTTAGCAAAGCATTCTCGACTTGACGATCAACGACCTCTTTTCCTCTTTTAGGGTGTCCGAAATGTCCGAATACTTGTCTTTCCAGCTATTTAATGTGCTTCTGGAAATCCCGATATTATCTGCAATCTGCTCATCCGTCAAGCCATCTCTCGCCCATCCCTCTATCTTTAGCAAGCCTTCCGGCTCTAGCCACTCTTGATATTTACCTTTTGCCATCCGACTCACCACCTTTATAGCATAATAAAAGCACCCATCTCTGGATGCTAAGAATTTAGGACTACTGCCATGAGAGAATTACAATGCCAACTGAAACCAAAATACACAATCAAAATCTATAAGAAAAAGGGGTTCGCAGTAGTCCACAATCCGGACAACGGGAATCGAACCCGTGACACACAGCTTATAAGGCTGCTGCTCTAACCGACTGAGCTATGTCCGATCAGGATGCCTTTTATTGACACCCTTTACCCTATCCGCACTCGGGTACTGACACTAAATATAGATTGCTGAATCTATATTTGTTTGTTTTGCAGATCTGCGGATATCTGCGTTTTGGTACCATTTGCAATGTAAGTCCGGTGTGCACTCCCAGAACAGACCTCAGCTGTGCAGCCTGTATACTCACATCACAAAGCGGAGCACTTGGAATCGAACCAAGGACACAGCGAGACCCTGCGCATCTACCATTGATGCTATACTCCGCATGAAAACACCGCCAGACGAGAAAGGGCAGAAGTCCGGCGGTGTTCCGAATGTTGTTTGGAAAGCTTTTGGAGTCTTTCTTCTAACTCCATGTTATACTATATATTATTTAAAGCGGACAATGTGGACAAAACGGACAAACTTCTATTTTTCTTTCATCCACCTCTGAAATTCTTTCCTTGCGCTTTCTCCTGTGCAATTCCCTTTCATCTTCGCAGCCACTTCATCCCACGTCAGTCCTTGCATCACCTTGAACCGGATAATCCGCTGCATCCTTACCGGAGCTTTATTGATTACTCGCTCTGCTTTTACTTTAATCCGCTTTGCGTTCAGCTTTCGTTCTTCCAACAACCGTTCCTCTTCGTCTATATTCACCGTGTTCTCTACACATCCAGAGATATTAAAGCTCTGTGGTTGGTACGGAAACTCTGGATTGCTGCCTGTCACTTTATCCTGCACAAACGTCTTTCTTCTGTGCCGTCTGATATCTTCCTCTGTCTCTTTCACAAGTGCTTTCGCATCCATGTACTCATAGATTATATTCTTATCCACCTCAATCACCTCCCGGAATTGGCTTTTTGATGTTGTACTTGCTTGCTATGTATCCTATGGTGTCCGTATTTGTTCTGTCAGCCCTTTTAAAATCACAGGCAAAGGCTTCATGCCCCTGTTGCTTTAAAGCCGTCTCGCAGGGCTTTTTCGTTGCCATAGTGTATGCTTCTATTTTCTTCATTCCGTTACCTCAATTTCCTCTCCGGTCAGCTCTTCCAACTTCTTCCGCATTTCTTCCACGGTCATTTTCTTTGGTTCTTTGCGCTCCCAGATGAGTTCGAGGTTGCATTTAATAAACACATGTTCTACGCATCCGAGTGATCCCGGAGTAATCCTATAGACTTTAACGATGTCTCCTCCTTTATAACCTGCCCATTTCAAGTCATCAGTGTAACCGACTATACTATTGTGTTCGCCTTTTCCCACTGCCGTCCCAGCCAATACAAGATACATACCCCCATCTCTCTGTTCAACTACCATCCCATCTCTCAAATCCGCCTTGGTAAATTCTTTGTTCATATAATCGCTCCATTCTAAGATTTCATACCCATTGCTTTTATAGTACTGATACGGCGAAAACTCTCCTTTGATATAACATATTTCTTCTTCGCAGAATTCGTAATTTGTCTCTTTCAGGTAGCTTTCGCCTGAACACCACTTCATTCCTTGCTTATGCATTCTTTCGCAAAAGTCTTTCGCTTCCTCTTCTGTCTTGCAGTGTACTGCAATCTTATTTTCTTCATTTTTAAATTCGTCCCAGTTAAATTTTCTCATATTTTCTTACCTCACTATCTTCCGCGCAATCCAATCCAAAAACACCACAAATAGCAGTATCGGGAAGCATGCCGCTGCTAAATAATCCTCACACTCCAACTCCACATCTTCTTCCAATCCTGTCTTTAAAGTAATCACGGTTCCTGGCCCCAATATGTAGTAAAGGGCTAGGAATGCGATTGTAATTAAAATGTCCATGTTATTCCTCCTTGTATGGTTCTGGTAGTGGCTGCCAGGCAATAACTTCTTTATCTTCGGCTTTTATAAGCTCGCCATGCATTTCACTATAAATATACCATTCCTTATCTCTAACTCTATAAAAGCCCCACTTAACAGCTCCGTATGACGTTGACACATTCAGCATCGGATAATATTTTCCGTCATTTTCTTCCGGCAATTTCTCGCTTACCGGAATCCAATCATTATCTGTCTTTCCATCCTCCATATTTTGTATGACTTCTATAACTGCTTCAATCGCTTCATACCATCCATATTCACATGCTTCATACCTATCTGTAATACAGCGATCTTCTATGCCACACCCCATTCCTTCTGGATAATAATTAAGATTTTCTATCTCTTCCAAAATCTTCTCTAATACGTTCATACTTTATTTCTCGCTTTCCAACGCTTCTTTCAGCACTCTTTCCACTTCTTCCGTCTCTGTTTCCCATGATTCCGCGCATCTTTTGACACCTTCCGCGTAAGCTGTAAGACCCATTACTAAGTGTTCTTCCGCGGTTGAGTTTGTCCATGTTCTACATTCTCCATTTTTGTGCAATATAGTTATCATTATTTTCATCATTCCACCTCCTCATATTCCGGACACTCTACGCAATACTCATACATGTCCATTCTTGCGCACTGGTCTTTGCACACTTCATTTTCCGGGCACTCTATGCAACAACGATCACATCCGCATATACTTGTTAATTTACATCTTCCCATCATGATTATTCCTCGCTCCTTCCAATTACCTTATCTTTCTAAAATCACTTGTTGGTGCGTGGAATAACCGCCCGTCATTGCATTTAATCATTGTCTGCTGTCCGCATGCTGTCGGACGATACTGTTTAACCACTATTCCGCATGGATTGCCTGGATATTCAACGCACATCACTATGTCTCCGACTCTAATTTCTTCCATGTTACTCACTCCAATCTAATCTCTGTCCACAATGATTGCAGCAATCAGAATCCCAATGACAAAACATTTCTATATCTGCCATATTTCCAAACAGTCTTTTGCATCTAGGACACGACGCTTGTCCATTCCAGTTTTCTACTTTCTTCGGCAACTGCTTTTCCAGCGCTTCGATTGCGATATCTAATGATTCTCGCAACATATAAATCCGCTTGTAGGATAATTTCGCTTTTTATTACTTCTATCGCTTCTCTAACTTTCTTCTCATCCATCTAATTTCCTCCCGTTATTTCCAACCACAAACCACTCTCTCCATCTTTTTCGTAGAGAAAATCTGTCTCTATCCCGCAGACCGCCAATTCGGTCATTGTCCTCACGCAATCCTCTGCATCAGCGCATTTGATCGTGTCGCCTTTTCGCAAGCGCGTTTCTTCTGTTTTTGGCATTAGTCATTCCTCCTACACCTCATATCTTTACAAAAACACAATTCCGTCCCTCTCTTTGTCTTTACATACTCAAAATCTCCGATAATTTCCCGTCCGCAGGAAGAACAGATATGTACTTCATTTTTCTTCGGATTCTCTTTTTCATAACCTACTGCAAATATCTCCGCATTAATATCCGGTTTGGATTCGACATCGCCCTGTTGAGCCGGCAACTGGTCCGCACCCAGCCCTCGTGAAACTCCATGTAATTTGCAATGTTGCCGAAGATATCCTTAACCGAAGTTTCCTGTTTCTTTGACTCAGGCAGCATATCATTGTCTTTCAGGAAGTTTTTGAACGTTTCAATACTTGCATCGATTCCGCTCTCTTCGCTTATTGCTGCATAGATGTTCTGGATATTAAAGCCGTTTTCGATCATTTTTTCAATATCTTTTGTATATGGCTTGTACAACTTTCTTTTATTCATTTCCCTCTCACCCTATTCCTTCTCTTCCGCTTTGTGCTGCTGTACATAAATTTATTCATGTTTCCATGTTTTGATTTTCTACGCACCAATCTTTTTCCTCTTTTCTTTTTCCGTTTATGTATTTATCGCAATTTTCCACATCACATCCGCGAATTTTGCCTGTTATGCAAATATAATTACAATTCCCGTGCATAAATCCCTGTTCATGCTTGCTCATTCTGTATACGCAAGTTTTGCACTTTTTTCTTATTTTCCCTGTTGGCATTCCCATTTCATCACCTACAATCCTAGCTTTTCTTTTACATCCAAGAACGTGTCTTTCACTTTCCGTCTTCTTCTGCTGTCTCCCGTTACAGCTACTGGGAAGCATCTTTCCAGAATTCGGTCATAAATCCTCGAATATCCGATATCCTGATTCTTTTTAATCTCTTCTGCTGTCAGATTTGTTGTGATAATAAAAGGCAAACCAGACCTGTATCTGCTGTCAATAATGTTAAATACCATTTCTTGCATAAATTCTGATTTTCTCTCCGCTCCAAGATCATCAATAATCAGCAGGCTGTACCTGTTTAGGCTGTCAATAAACTCTTGCTTTCCATCAAATTTACCCTGTATGGTATTCGTAAGACGTGCAAAATTTGTCATCACTACACTGTATCCATCATCGATCAGCTTATTTGCAATACAAGCTGCATAATACGTTTTGCCTGTCCCAACACTTCCGTAAAGCAGGAGTCCCTTACCCATTTTCCTGAAGTCTGGAAATCGTTCTGCATACCGGATCATTGCGTCAGAGATCTTCGCATTCTTCCTGTCATCGTTTTCGAAAGTCCATGCTGCCATATTCGTTTCCGCAAAGCAGATTTTTCCTCTTTCGTTCTTTCTCTTGCTGTCGTTCTTTTTCCTCAAACGCTTCCAACTCTTTCCGCTTACAATCGCATATACAACGCACCGTTTTTTTACTTTGCCGAGGAACTTTATTTTCGTCTGCACATTCTTCTTGCAAATCCCACAGTGCAGAAGACCGTCTTCCCCCAATATATTCATTTTCGGATACAGGGACTCTTGCACTGATCCCGTCTGCCATTTTATCCATTGCTGTTTCTATGCTCATGTTACTTCACCTCTAAAATAGATCATCCAGATCATTCATATCCTGTTCTGGTGCATACCCTGTATTCTTTGGTATGCTGCTCTTTATCGCAGTTCTGCCAGTACCGCCTTCTCTTCTCGCCCAGTTTATGATTGTTGCATAATGGCTCTTATACTTCGCCCCTTTAGACTCAACGTAGCCGGATAATCGTTCAATCCTATCCTCCCAGTCTGGAAATTTACCCTTTAGCTTGTCGAGCTCATCGTCTGTCAAAAGTACGTTGTTATACTCTCCGTATTTATGCTT
>ENA-OPYU01000243-OPYU01000243.1-human-gut-metagenome-genome-assembly--contig:-NODE-243-length-22247-cov-3.905289_pt1 | contig 22247 bp, 29 predicted proteins | sample MGYA00242637_ERZ504482 | MGnify/ENA primary metagenome ERZ504482 (study PRJEB26092, sample SAMD00036237) | human gut metagenome | host: Homo sapiens | study: EMG produced TPA metagenomics assembly of... | reverse complement strand
AACTCAATTCACACTGGTAAAAGACATGGAAGCAAAAACTGGAAACCATGAATGCCATTGTTAAAAAATATGGCTTTTCAAAATAAGGAGGAATCAGCTATGGCAATTTTAGTAACAGGCGGCGCAGGTTATATTGGAAGCCACACAGTCATTGAACTTCGAAAATGCAGGTTATGATGTAGTTGTACTGGATAATCTTTCCAATTCCAGCCCGAAATCCTTAGAACGCGTAGAAAAAATCACAGGAAAATCAGTTCCTTTTTACAAAGCTGATATCTTGGACAGAGATGCTTTAAACGAAATTTTTGATAAAGAATCCATTGATTCCTGTATCCATTTTGCCGGATTAAAAGCAGTTGGAGAATCTGTAGCAAAACCATGGGAATACTATGAAAAACAACATTGCCGGAACTCTGACTCTGGTAGATGTTATGAGAAAACACAATGTAAAAAATATCATCTTCTCCTCCTCTGCTACGGTTTACGGAGACCCTGCTTTTGTTCCTATTACAGAAGAATGCCCCAAAGGACAGTGTACGAATCCATACGGATGGACCAAGTCCATGCTGGAACAAATTCTTACGGATATCCAGAAAGCTGACCCTGAATGGAACGTTGTTCTTTTAAGATATTTCAACCCAATCGGGGCTCACAAAAGCGGAACTATTGGCGAAAATCCTAATGGAATTCCAAACAACCTGATGCCATACATCACACAGGTTGCTGTTGGAAAATTAAAAGAATTAGGCGTATTTGGAAATGATTATGACACTCCTGACGGAACCGGTGTCAGAGATTATATTCATGTGGTAGACCTAGCAAAAGGCCATGTAAAAGCTCTGAAAAAACTGGAAGATAAATCCGGATTAAATATCTACAACCTTGGAACCGGAAATGGCTACAGCGTACTGGATATTGTGAAAAACTTTGAAGCCGCTACAGGTGTAAGCGTTCCATATGTCATCAAACCACGTCGTCCCGGTGATATTGCTACCTGTTATGCCAGCGCCGAAAAAGCAGAAAAAGAATTAGGCTGGAAAGCAGAATTTGGCATCAAAGAGATGTGCGAAGACTCCTGGAGATGGCAGTCACAGAATCCAAAAGGATACGAAGAATAAACAATATTAAAAATACGTAACTAAAACAGGGATGCGATTCCGGCGAATCTACATCCCTGATTTTTTTGCTAAAATTGCATTTCTGTAATAGCTCCTTTTTTAATTTATTGCAGTATTTTCATACGATTCATTAGCATCTCATACTCTTTTTCCCTGTCCTGGAACCATTCTTCTTGAATCTCAGCAATCTGGTTCCAGCCCACTTTTTCCACTGCCTCCAGGGCAGCTTCTTTCTGTGTGAGAATGCGGGGAAATTCTGTCTGACAGTTGGCGCCTTCCAAAGTTTCGTAGCTTTGAAAAGCCTGATTAAAATCCATAAGAGGGTGCAAAGACACTGGTTTATTAGTCTCATTATCTATGAGAAAGCCCCAGTTTCCCCAGTGGCGGTCTGTATTTCCAATGAGATAATCCAGAAGATTCATCATATAATATCCATAGGCATCCAGTTCTAAAATATAAGACAGAGGATTCAATTCTTCATTCATTGCATAAATTTCAAACGCTTCTCTGGACACAATAGAATACTTCCGGGAGGTTATGAGATTACTCACAGATACCTTTTCTTCCTGATACACGCCCTCCTGATAAAGAACCTGACTGCACCGAAAACACTGACACACCTTACTTGCCAGAATTTCATTTTCCACTGCTGCTTTGTCTCCATCTTTCAAAAGCTGAAATCCCTGTTCCCGGCGAACCCAGGCTTTTGGAAAACACCCACGGGTAAACAAGTCTCTTGCCAGGCTTTCATTCTGAACAGACATCTGCTTCCCTCTTAATGCCACCTCCACAAAAGCATTATCCAAATGATTTTCATACAAATTAATCTGGTCAAAAGTGATGTTATCTCCCTCTTCTCTCACCCAGTAGATATCCATAAGAGATACGCATCGGTAGGCAAGGGCAATCTGTGCCCGCTCTCTGTCTGTCATAGCCTGTACTGCCCCAATGCTGTTCAGGATTTCTTTTACATACTTTCTGTCCAACGTAAGCATACGGGAGGCGCACCAGTAATAAAAATTGGTAATATTACTTACCAGGGTGTCAATGTCTTCTTCTGTATCATCCAAGAAAAGATTATATGGCATAAAATCCGGCTCATAAATCACGCACTGTCCCTGTGTATGGATTCTGGCTGTTATTTTATTTCCATGCATAATCTCATAGCTTTTTTCACACCTGTTCACCGCCCTGTTTTAAAATACATACTGTCTCAACCGTTCAAAAGCTTCCTGTACCCTGGATAATGGCAGCGCCAGATTCATACGGATATGGCTTGGACCATGAAAGGCTCTTCCGTCCTGCCATGCCACGCCTACATCCCAGCCGGCTTTTAGAAGCTCATCCATAGTCTTCCCATGCTTCTCACACCATTTTTTACAATCCAGAAACAGCATATAGGTTCCCTGAGGCTTTGATACTTCTACCCCTTCAAAATGCTCCTGAATATAAGTACAGGCAAACTCTGCATTGCCTTTTAATACCTGGCAAAGCTCATCCACCCACTGCTGACCTTCCTCTTTGTATGCCCCAATCAAAGCGTACATGGACAACACATTCATAGCATTATAATGGCTCAGGGACGATTCCTTTTCCACCCTGTCACGCAGCCAGGAATTATAAATAATGTGATAAGAGCCTACCAATCCTGCAAGATTAAAGGTTTTGGAAGGCGCATACATGGCAGCCGTGCGGTTTCTGGCATCCTCTGAAATGGATTGGGTGGGAATATGTTTTCCCTCTAAAATTAAGTCTGACCAGATTTCATCAGAAATAACAAACACATGGTATTTCTTATAAATTTCCATGGCTTTCTCAATCTCCCAGCGTTCCCACACACGCCCACAGGGGTTATGAGGAGAGCAGAACACAGCCGCATGAATATGGTTTTCTTTTATCTTCTTTTCCATATCCTCAAAATCCATGCGCCACACCTGATTTTCATCTAAAACCAGCGGAGAATGAATAATTTTGTACCCATTATTCTCCAGAGAAGAGGTGAAACCAATATAGGTAGGAGAATGCAAGAGCACCTTATCTCCTTTTGAACAGAGAACATTCAGCACGCTGATAACTCCGCCCAGAACACCATTTTCATAACCAATATGTTCCGGCAGCAAACCGGTAATTCCATTTCTTTTTTCCTGCCAGGAAATAATAGCATCTGTATATTCTTTTCTTGGATTAAAATACCCGTAAGCAGGATGCTCAATCCTGTGAATCATAGCTTCCTGAATGGTTGGAACTGCTTTAAAATTCATATCTGCCACCCACATAGGAATCACATCAAATCCCTCTTTTGGAGCATCCGGTCCAAAGCCCGGCTCCTCATACACCGCATCTACAGCAATAGCATCCCAGCCTCTCCGGTCAATGACCGATGTAAAATCGTATTTCATCCCTTTTCCTCCTCCTGTTTTCTTTTCTTTAAGCTCTTTTTCAGTTCTTCTAAACGCTCCGGATAGCTTTTATTTACCATTTCCGGGAAAGATTTCATAAGACGCCGCTCAAAAAATGCCCTACTTCTTTTTGTTTTTTATGGATTTTTTCCAGCAACTCTTCCCTGATATCCGAGTTCAAAATTTTCTCTTCCAGCTGCGCAAATTCCAGCTTTGCACTCCACTCCTGATACTTCTCCTGTAACTCTTCCCGAAGCTCTGCAAGTACCCGAAGTCTGAGATTAATACCCAGGGCACTCTTCACCGCCAGAGCAAAATCCGCTGCAAAATATAAGAAAAATGCAACCAGAAAACCCCATTTAAAATCCATACTAAAAGCTGCCAGCAGGGACTCAATACGCGGATTTAAATCAAAGGAAAGGAACAGGCACAGCAGTCCGAACAGAGTAGAATTCAGCAGACATACCCTTCCTTTTATATTAAAAGGACGCTTGGAATAATCCCACCATCTGGCATTAAACAGCTTCTCCATGAGCCAGCTTGTAAAATATTCCAACGTAGAAGTCATCAACATTCCGCCTAAAAAAACCACCATCACACTCTTAGGGCAAAAACTTCAGAAAGCCAAGAGTTACCACAGCCCCCACTCCATAAATGGGACAAAAAGGCCCGGTCAGAAAGCCGCGGTTTATCCACTCTCCTCTTCCAAGAGAGCAATAGATACTCTCACAGCACCACCCCAGAAAGCTGTAAATAATCAACTGCAATAAAATATCAACCATACTGTCTCCTCCACAAATTCTATGACAGGCTTTCTATTTCGTCCATCCAAATGCGCACACAGGCATCACTTGGCATCCGTAAATCTCCTCTTGGGGAAACAGCCACACTGCCTACTTTCGGTCCATCCGGCAGACAGGAACGCTTAAACTGCTGGGAAAAGAATCTCCAGTAAAACTTTTTCATCCACTTTAAAATCACTTCATTTTCGTAATTTCCGGCAAAGGCCATCTTTGCCATTCTATAAATTTTAGCCGGTGCGAAGTGGAATCTCAGCATATAATACAGGAAAAAGTCATGCAGCTCATAAGGTCCTACCAAGTCCTCTGTTTTCTGCGATATTTTGCCATCTTCCGGAGGAAGCAGTTCCGGACTTACCGGTGTGTCCAGCACATCCAGAAGAATCCTACGAATCTTCTCTTCTCCACAGGTATCTGCATAATACTGAACCAGATGACGCACCAGCGTCTTTGGCACTGAACCGTTTACTCCATACATGGACATATGGTCGCCATTATAAGTAGCCCATCCAAGTGCCAGCTCAGACAAATCCCCTTGTTCCGATGACCATACTGCCCTTCTGGTTGGCAATGTCCATAATCACCTGGGTTCTCTCTCTTGCCTGGGCGTTTTCAAAGGTGACATCATGAGTATGAAAAATCCTGTCCAATATCCTCAAAATGCTGAAGAACCGCTTTCTTAATATCAACTTCCATTAAGGCAGCTCCCAGTCCTCTGGTAAGCTCACAGGCATTGGTATAGGTCCGGTCTGTGGTTCCGAAACAAGGCATGGTAACTGCGGTAATTCCCTCTCTGTCCAATCCCAGAATATCAAAAGCCCGCGCTGTTACCAGAAGCGCCAGAGTTGAATCCAGACCGCCAGAAATTCCCAGCACAGCTCCTTTACTGTGGGTATGTTCCAGACGTTTTACCAGACCCATGGCCTGGATGGTAAGAATTTCATCACATCTTCTGTTTCTTTCTGCTGTCTCCTCCGGCACAAAAGGATTAGCTGCAAATCTGCGGTTTATGCTGGTTTCTTCCTCTGGCAGATGAAAAGCAATCCTGGTATAGCCCTGACACTGCTCTCCCTCCCAGGTAGAAATCCGCTGCCTTTCCCCACAAAGCTTCTGAATATCAAAGGTTCCGTAAATGGTCTGATTTTGGAACATTTCCGCCTCTGCCAGAACACTTCCGTCCTCACAAATAAGATTCTGCCCTCCAAATACCAGGTCCTGGGTGGATTCTCCATTTCCGGCTGTTGCATAGACATAGCCGCACAGCAATTCTTGCAGACTGCCCCTTTATAAGGGCTCTGCGGTAATCTGACTTTCCAACGGTTTCATCACTGGCAGACAGGTTTACGATTACGGTTGCTCCTGCCATGGCATGTGCCACACTTGGGGGAGCAGGTGCCCATAAATCTTCACAGATTTCTGCGGCTACAGTAAGCCCTGGCAACTCTTCGCAAGTAAAGAGAAGATTGCTGCCAAACGCCACTTCCTGATCTCCTATTTTCACACTTCCTTCCACACCTCGTCCTGAAGCAAAATGCCGCGCCTCATAAAATTCACCATAATTTGGCAGATGAATCTTGGGAACAATCCCCAGAATATTTCCCCGGTTTAACACTGCGGCAGTATTATAAAGCTTACCGTCAAATACCAGGGGAAGGCCTATAAAAATCAGTCCTTCCACATCTTTTAATGCTGCTGCCGCTTTAAGAAGCTGCTCTTTTGCAGATGTAAGAAGCCTCTCCTGCCAGAACAAATCCCCACAGGTATAGCCTGTAATACTAAGCTCAGGAAATACCAGAATTCTGGCTCCTGCCTGACTCATTTCCTTTGCTTTTTCAATGATTTCTCTGGTATTACTCACGCAATCCGCAACCTGGATTCTGGGTGTTGCTGCCGCTGCTTTGATGAATCCATCCTTCATATTTCACCACACCTTTCCGCCTTTTCTAAGCCCTTCAAACACTTTATCTTCTTCTGCATTCGTGCAGAATTCTCTTCAAATCCCCTACTGAGAACTTATAATTTTTATTACAGAAATGACAGTTCATTTCAATTTCTTTTCCTTCATCAATCATCTCCTGGATTTCTTTGCGTCCAATGCTGATTAATGCCTTTTCTACACGCTCCTTGCTGCAGTTACAGTGAAATTGTGTGGGAACCCTGTCATTGATTTCAATGTCAAAACCTTCCAGCAAAGTCTCCAGAATCCCTTCCGGCGTTTTTCCTTCTTCCAGCATTCCAGTTACAGAGGTTACACGTTTCAGATTCTCCTCCAGACGATTAATTACCTCTTCTTCTGTAAAAGGCATGAGCTGTAAAATAAAGCCTCCAGCCTGCTTCACCGTGTTGTCCTTTTCCATGAGAACTCCTAAACCTACGGAAGACGGAACCTGCTCACTGGTAGCAAAATAATAGGTTAAATCCTCTGCAATCTCACTGGTTCTCAGTTCTGTCTGTCCCAGGTATGGCTCCTTTAATCCCATATCTTTAATGACATTCATAAAGCCAATCCCAACAGCTCCTGCCACATCTAATTTGCCTTTTTCGTTGGCGTGAATCACAACGTTTGGATTTCCAACATATCCCTTTACATTTCCCTTTGCATCTGCTGTTACGGTCATACCGTTTAAGGGACCACTGGCATGAATCTGCAAAGTCAGAAGGTCCTTGTCACCTTTCATCATAATCCCCATCATAGAGCCTGCAGTCAGCAGACGTCCCAGGGCTGCAGTTGCCACAGGGCTGGTATTATGCGCTGCTCTTGCGTATTCTACCAGTTCCCTTGTGGTTGCTGCAAACGCACGAATCTGGCTGTTTGCCGCTGTTGCCCGAACAATATAATCTCCCATATCAAATCTCCTTTTGTCCTTATTTTCTAATTGTTTTCCTTTTCCCTGGCAATGAAATACACACGTTCACTGCCGGGCTTTGGCGCTTCATGGGTAAAAGCATCATAAACTGCTACAAACTCCATTCCTGCCTGTTCCAGCATTTCCTTTACATTTTCTATTTCATAAGCCCTCTGATAGTGAGTCTCCTCATACTTTCTGTATAGGGTTTCTCCCTGTATGGTTTCCGGAATAAAAAGCGCTAAATCATACTCATTTATCTTCTCATCCGGGTCATAATAATTATCCCAGATAAAGCTGGCATCTTCCCTGTTTTCCGCTATGGTCTGCTCTCCCAGAACCTCTCTGTATTTATACGCAGTATTCAAATCAAAGATAAACACACCGCCCGGATCCAGATAATTATTCACCAGCCGAAACACCTGGAGCAGTTCCTCTTCTTCCAGGATATAATTCATACTGTCGCAAAGAGATACCACAGCCTTTACCGTCCCGTAAAGCTCAAATTCCCGCATATCCTGAAACAGGTACAGAATATCCTGTCCCTCAGCCTGCCTTTTTTCCATGGCGATTTCCAACATATCCGGCGCATTATCCACGCCAATCATATCATATCCCCTGTTTGCCAGAAGTCTGGTCATATTTCCGGTTCCGCATCCCAGTTCCAGCACCAGTCCCTCTGTAACTCCATATTCCTGTAACAGTCCGGTGAGATATCCGCACCACTCTTCATAAGGAATATTGTCCATAAACAAATCATACACTCTGGCAAAGTTCTCATAAGAACTCATATCAGCACATCCTTTCTTTACGGATTAATACTATCATGAAAGCCCCTGGCTTGCAATCAAAAATGAGGCCGCCGTATCTTATAGCACATACCGACAGCCTCTTTCTTAATATTTACTTTTATTTTGCGTCCTTAAAAGGCGCATTGTAAATAGCCAGGGCAATTAATAAGGTTCCTGTTCCAAGTACCATCATTCCAAGCCCCTTCAGCTCGCCTGTCATCTTCCAGCCTGCAATGACCAGAAACAGTGACAATACAAACAAAATGATTAAGAGCGCCACACGCAAAGCAGCATGTTCTTTCCAGAATTTCATTCTCTTCACCTTATCCTTTCAGTCCACCTACGGTCATACCCTGTGTTAATTGCTTCTGTACACAAATATACAAAATCAGAGTAGGAAGCATTACCAGCACAAGACCTGCGTACATGGTACCATACTGAGCAGCAGACTGCTGCGCCTGCATCAGATTCAGCAGACCAACCGGCAGGGTTCTCGTTCCCTTTGCCGAATTCATCAATGTCATGGAAATAATATATTCATTCCAGAAAGAGAGGAAGTTAAACAAAATAATGGTGATAATGGAAGGCTTTGCCATAGGGAAAATAATCTTCACCATGGTAGTCATATAGCCTGCTCCATCAATATAAGCAGCCTCCTCATAATCATGAGCCAGAGTTGCAAAATACCCACTCAGCAGATAAATAGTAAAGGGCAGTGCTGTAGCAGCATATACAATCGCCAGAACAACCAGGTTATTCAGCAAAAAGGTTCTGCCAAGCAGTGATTTAAACCAGTTATCTCCATCACGAAGCATTAAGAAAATCGGCACTACAATGTAGTTTACATTGATAAACAATCCAGCCATAAATGCCACGTTTAAGAATTTTCTGCCTCTGAATTTCATACGCGCCAGGCAATAAGCAGCCGGCAGCGCAACCACCAGAAGAATAATCAATGCCAAAGCTGTTACAAATACAGAGTTCAGCATGTACTCACCCATCTTAGCGCCGCTCCAGGCGTCCACAAAGTTCTGCCAGTAAACACCTTTTGGCAATGCCCATGGATTTCCATAAAACTCGCTGTTCTGTTTAATAGAAGCCATAAACACCCAGGCAACGGGTACGATAATAACCACTGCAAGCAGAGCCAGCACAAAATATATAAAGACCTTATACAGCTTCTGACCTAAGGAAGCAGTATGAGTTGCATTTCCTTGATTCATCATTTGCTCTCCTTTCTAGAATTCCAATGGTTCACGTTCTGTTGCCTTATTTACCAGTGCAGACAGCGCAAAGGAAAAGACAAAGATTACTACTCCGATAGCCATACTATAACCATATAATCCGGCATCTTTCTGTCCATACATATAACTCAGCGCAACTTCTGAGGCGCCATTTGGACCGCCGGAGGTCATAGCCTTTACAAACAGGAATGCCATATTAATGGTAGAAATAATAAAGAATGTCAGTGTAGTACGGATATTAGTCCAGATAAGCGGCAGGGTAATCTGGAAAAACTGAGTAAGACGTCCTGCACCATCCAGGCTGGCGCTTTCGTATAAACTCATAGGTACGCTAGCCATAGACGCCATATACATAACCATGTAGTATCCAATCGCCTGCCATACCATGGCAATGATAATGCTGATCATAACCAGCTTCTCGCCCTTCCACAAGATAGGATCTGTCATATCCTTGCAAAAAATCCGATAATGCTGTTTAACATTCCATTCTCCGGTTTATAAATCGCGGAGAAAATACCGGAAATAACAACAATGGAAAGAATGTTAGGAATATAAAAGATAACCCGGAAGAAAATTCTGACCTTTGATTTTTTCTCTTGTGAGGATTGCCGCAAAAACAATCAAAAGCAAACCAAAAGTTACAATCGTTACCACAATAATCAGCAGAATTGTATTCTGCATGGAACGGATAAAATTAGTATCCGCAAACAGTTGTTTAAAGTTATCCAGACCTACAAAAGTTTCTGTAGGAGAATAGGCACCTCTTTCAAATAATGACATACGAAAAAACATTTATCGTAGGTACAATCATAAAGATGAAAAAAGAGAATTACTGCCGGAGCAACGCATAAGAATAAGAAAAACGCTGCGGTCTTTATTTTTTCTCATAAAATCACAATTCCTTTCTCTTCTTGCAACAAAGAAGGGGCAGCAGACATCTGCTGCCCCAAAAGCAGTCTACTTATCAGTAACTGTTCAGGTGAATTATTTCAGATTCTCTCTCATCTGGTCACTTGCTTCTTTTACACCTTTAATCCAGTCATCTTCTGTAATAGAACCTTCAACTAAAGAGTTTACAGGATCAAAGAAATTCTTACGGACATCAAGGCCTGCAACTGCTTCAAATGGTGCAAAGTTACCCATAGCAGCTTTTGCTCCATTATCATAGATAGAGTAGAACATTACGTTATCGCCTTCCAGTTTGTCTGCAATATTCAGTACAGGCTGGATAGCGCCAGCTTCTGCAAAGATTTCACATGCTTTGTCACTGTACAGGAAGGAAATAAACTGTTTTGCTTCATCCTGGTTTTCTGCGCCAGATGGAATCCAGCACTGTTCAAACCATGTGTAGCTGTACTGGTCTCCGCCATCTTTTACTGCTGGAAGAGCTGTCATACCCCATTTAAAGCCTTCTGCTCTTGGAGCCTCTTTCATCTCTCCTACAATCCATGTACCGTTTGGCATAAAGAGCGCTTTGTTGTCCAGAACCAATTGCTGATTCTGAGTAAAGTCCTGATCATTTGCCTGTGCAGGTGTAATTGGGTTTGTATACTCAGCAAGTTTTGTTACAATATCAAAACATGTTTTAGCTTCTTCTGTATCCCAGATTCCTTCTTCATAATGAGTAGCTTTATCAAAGAATTCCGGGCCGCCTGCAGAATACATTAATGCATAGAAGAATGCATCAAAGTAACCTGTTGTAGGATATGTAAATAAGGAAATGCCTTCTGCTTTTGCCTTATCACCAAGTTCCCACATTTCATCCCATGTTGTTGGAACTGTCCAGCCTTTTTCTTCAAACAGGCCTGCATTGTAAAACAGTCCACATGGAGAATAGAACATTGGAGCCAGATAAGTTTTACCATCGCCATATGGATTTGTTAAAGAAGTATCGGTAAATCCACCTGCAATTTTTTCAGAAACCTTTACATCTTCACCTGGCACTGTCATATCCAGTACATCTGTGATATCTGAAATCAGGTTGTCCTTAATAAACTGTTCTGTAAGAGCTGCCTCACGTCCTGTTGCCAGATGAACAACATCCGGATATTCGCCACCCTGCATAGAAGGACCGATTACATCCTCCAGGTTTTTGTCTGTTGTTACTTCTACATTAATTCCTGTTTCTTCTGTAAATGCCTCTGCTACCTTTGTCCACATTTCAGAGCCATATGCGGTTTCAATAGCTGCTACAGAAATTGTTTTTCCTTCGGAATCCTTTCCCTTATCAGCGCTTCCTTCTGTCTTGGCATCACCTTTGTCTTCTGTTTCTGCCTTCTGTCCGCATCCGGCCATGCTGCCTAACAGCATTGTTCCTGCAAGCATCACTGCAAGTAACTTCTTCAGTTTCATAAATAATACCCTCCTTTAAGCGGTTTTGGTTTTCCATGTTGTACGAATGCACAACACTCTTAATAATTTCAGTATACATTTTTTCTCAAATTCTTCTAGTCGATTCTTGTGCTTTATTTTATATATCTTGCTGTTTTTATGTATTTTAACTGTTTTTTCCATGTATTCGCAAATATCCTGTGATTTTTATACAGAATCCTGCATGCTTCCCCTTTCAAAATCTCATAAAACTTCTTCCGATTGTCATAAAAAAGAACTTTCCGTCCAGTTTCCTTTTTATATTCCCTTCTTTTCTTATTTATGTTATAGTAAGGAGGTGCCAAAATATGACATAGAACAACAATTTATATAAAATATATTCCAAAGGAGATTTTATCATGAGCTGTAACCGCTATACACTGATTCAGGAAAAAGACCGTATTATTCACAGTGATGCCCGCCTGCTTTATTTAAGCACTGCAAAATACGGAGGGGACTGGCACAGTCTTCCTCACACCCATGACTTCACTGAACTTTTTTTTGTCATTGGGGGAGCGGACAGTTTTCCATTGAAAATGAACTTTATCCTGTGCATGTGGGAGATTTATTCGTCATTAATCCCAATGTGGAACATACGGAGACCAGCCTGAACGCCCAGCCTCTGGAATATATTGTTCTGGGTGTGGAAAATCTGCAGCTTTCCCTTCAAAATGAAGATGATGATCGTTTTTGTGTGGTTCACTTCCAGAATCATATGGAAGATATCCTCTTTTATCTTCATACCATGCAAAGAGAAATCGAAGCCAAACCAGTGGGTTATGAAATGGTTTGTCAGGATTTTCTGGATATCCTGGTGATTCAGCTTATGAGACAGACAAAATTTTCTGCTGCCCTGGTTCCTTTAAACCGGCGTTCCAGTCATATCTGCGCTCTGGTCCGCCGCTATATTGACAACCATTATAAGGAAGAAATCACCTTAGAACACCTTGCTCAGATTGCCCACGTCAGCAAATATCATGTGGTTCACATTTTCAGCAAAGAATACGGAATTTTCCCCCATCAGCTATCTGGCCATGCGAAGAATTGAAGAAAGCCGGCAGCTTCTTATTACTACCGACTTCTCTCTTTCTTATATTGCACACACTCTGGGCTTTTCTTCCAGCAGTTACTTCTCTCAGGCATTTCGCAAGCTGGAGGGCGTATCTCCCACAGAATACCGCCGCACTCACAAACAGCAGCGGACAGAGCAGCGCTAAAAATCTCCTGTGCGCTGACTCTTGTCTTCACTGATTTTTTCATTATATACTGAACCCCAGTATAATGAATAAGGAGGCTTTACTTATGAAGTTTTTATATCCAGCGGTTTTCCGCAAAATCAGAATCCGGCAAATTTAAATGGCGCATTTTCCTGATTTAGAATGTTGTTACGCAGAAGGCGATACCTTAGACGAAGCCATTGACAATGCCAACGAAGCAGCCTATAACTGGCTGAGTTTGGAGCTGTCCGAAGAGGACTGTGAACTGCCCTCTGTAAGTGATGAAGGAGATATGGACTTACAGGAAGGGGATATTGTACGGACTATCTGCGTCAATGTGCGGTTTTATGAAGGATGGGATGAATAAACATCCCTACTCCTTCACGATTTCTCACACCCAAGCTGTGACACCAGATAATATCCACCATAGATAATTCCAATAAGCACCACCGTAAGCAAAAGCGCTGGTCCGACACCCTTGGTATCATAAATAGACAGCAGATTCATACACACCTGAATGCCAAAAATAGAATGAATCACTGCCAGAATCACCGGCAGAAGGAACACGGTTCCGTTCTGTTTCCGAAGTCCCCTGCAGATTTCCTTTTGATTACACCCCAGCTTCTGGAGAATCTGATACTTTCCTTTGCTGTCTGCCGCATCTGATAAAATCTTCAAAGACAGGACTGCCGCCCCGGAAATCAGGAAACAGATTCCCAGATATAATCCAAGGAAAATATACATGGCGCTGCTGCCTATGGTATCGTCATGAACAGATGACTGTGTCGTAAAATATACAGGAAATCCATTCTCAGATTTTCCATTCATACGCTCATAAAATTTCTCATCCACCTCTTCCCTGAAGGCCTTGGTATCCTTTGTATAATCAGCAATAAAATAGTTCTTTCCCTGTTCCTCTTCTGTAAATTTTACAGAATCCGGAACCACAAGAAAGCCTTGATTCTGCGGGGAATAATTCATCATCAGGAATCCATCCTGACAGGTTGTTTCCTTTGGATAATAGGTCTGTCCCTTTATAGTAAGCTCTGGATTTTCTTTTAACCCTTTATTAAAAATCCCCGCTGCGCCTTCCATATCTGCCACCATAAGATACTGATTTTCTTCCAGTTTACAGGCAGGCAGATGATACTTTTGGGCTGCCTGATTGTATGCGCTGGCAGAAATGATTTCCAGTTTCTGATTCAGATATTCCTCCCCTAATTTCCAGCTTTCTACCGCATCTCCTACAAGATCCCCCTGGGTTACCTCCTGGGTCTGATAGGTTGTAAGGGTTAATACATCCTGAAAATCTTTCTGAGAAATCTTCTTTTCTTTCATTACTTCTTCTATGGTTTTCCCGTCTTCCAAATCTTTTACCATGGAAATATCCACAGGCGCCAGCTTTTCCCGCTTCTGCTTCTTTGAAATCTTTTCTGGCAAAGGCAGAGAATAAAATACAAATGGTCATGAATATAAGCAGGCAAATAACACTACAGGAAACCACCGTAGAATTTAGCTTATTGGAAATCTCCCCAAATACAAAAGAATTGATTTTCTTATAATAAACCTTTGGCATTTTTCCAAGAATCCACATGAAAAATCCGGCAAAAGACCAGAACACAAGAAGGGTTCCAACAATACCAAGGATGACCTGAGTCAGAACCTGATATTCAGACGCCAAATTCTTTGACCCTGCGGTTACATTATAATAAGCATATCCCAGAATTCCACATGCCAGAAGGAAAATCACCACAGAAACCACAGGATTTTTCAGCAGATTTCTTTCCTTTTTCTTCCCCGCTGTCATGAAATCAATAAGCCTGGTGCGTCCAATAGCTATGGTATTGAAAATCATCACTACTGCATAAATAATTAAAAAGTAAACAATAGATTTCACCACTGCTTTTCCTGAAATCACAAAAACAAATCTGGACACATCTGCCTGAAATAAATAGGAAACTACCAGAGACATAAGCTGGGAAAGTCCCATTCCAATCACCAGCCCTGCTGCCAGAGCAAATTACTCCCATCCAGATGGTTTCCATCCACAAAATCCCCGCAATCTTCACCCTGCTCATGCCAAGAGTCAGATACACCCCGAACTCCATTTTCCGCTTTTTCAGCATAAACCGGCTGGCATAAACAATCAAATATCCCAGGATAAAGGAGACAAAAATACTCACCCCATCCATAACGCCATTCATCATATCCACAATGGCCGCTTTGGTCTTTGTAACCTCCATCATGGCAGTCTGGGTCTCAATGGCATTAAAAAATATAAAACACCGCAATTCCCAGAATCATGGTAAAAAAGTAAATAGAATAATCCCGGATACTTTTCTTAAAATTCTTCACAGAAAGTCTAAATAACATGATTCAAATCACCTCCCAGCAGGGAAACCACATGAATAATTTCTTCAAAAAATTCCTTTCTCTCCTCTCTGCCTCTGCGTAGCTCATGAAATAGTTTTCCATCTTTCATAAACAACACACGCCCTGCATAACTGGCGGAGAAAGCGTCATGGGTTACCATTAAAATGGTAGCATCTAAATCCTGATTCATATATTGAAGGCTTCCAAGAAGCATTCCTGCACTGTGAGAGTCAAGGGCTCCGGTTGGTTCATCTGCCAGGATAAAACAAGGGTCTGTCACCATGGCTCTTGCACAGGCAACTCTCTGTTTCTGTCCTCCTGACATCTCGTAAGGATATTTTTTCCAGCACCTCTGTGATATCCAGTTTCTGAGCTGCCTCCTTTACTTTCTTTCGTATGATTTCCGTTTTTTCATTCTGAATCTGCAGCGCCAGGGCAATATTATCAAAAGCATTTAAGGTATCCAGAAGATGAAAACTCCTGGAAAATAAAGCCTAATTTTTCTCTTCTGAATTTCATCAAAGCATTTCCTTTTAACTTTGTAATATCCCTTCCTTCCACCAGAATATGGCCACTTGTTACCCGGTCAATGGTGGAAATACAGTTTAAAAGAGTGGTTTTTCCGGAACCGCTGGCTCCCATAATGGCAGTAAATTCTCCTTTTTCCACTATAAAACTAAGGTCATTAACCGCCTTGGTAAGACTTGATTTATTGCCATAAAATTTCATAAGATTTTGAACTTCTAATAGTTTCTCCATATCTGCTTCCTCTCTTTCCTTGTTTCTGCCCTCATTATAATAGAGAAACCATTCCCTATCCATTTCTTTGCATAAAATAACCTTACATTGCTGTAAGGTTAAAAATTCACATGCCCGCCCTTTTCAAAAGAGAGAACCACTTCCGTATATTCCCCTTCCTCTGAGAATACTTCTATTTTATGTCCCAGCCTTTCTGCCAGTTCTTTGCACAGATACAGGCCAATTCCGGTAGATGCCTGACCTGTTCTTCCATTTTTTCCGGTAAAAGATTTTTCAAATACCCTGGGCAAATCCTCTGTGGGAATTCCTATTCCATTATCACGAATATGAAGCCTGACAGGCCCATCTCCCACTTCGCTCCACAGGCGGATACAGGGGTTTTCTCCTTTTCGATATTTCACAGCATTGCTAAAAATCTGTCCCACCAGAAAGCCCAGCCATTTCTCATCCGTAAGCACGCAAAGGTCTTCTGTCTCCTGGAAAATCCTCACATGATTTCCAATCAGACTGTCCTTATTCTCTCCGATTACCCGGTCTGTAATCCTTCTAAGGGAATACTCCTGAATCACATAATCCTTCTCCGGCACCTGGCTCCTCAGATAGTACAATACCTGTTCCACATAGCTTTCTGTTCTGGCAAGCTGCTCCTTTAGGGTTCTGGCAGAGCCCCCGCGGTAATCTTTCAAAAGCAGGCGCATACTGGCAATAGGCAGCTTAATTTCATGCACCCAGGTCTCAATATACTGCTTAAATTCATTATTCTTCCGTATCTGCCGATAGATTTCATCATTCATGGATTTTTCCATTTGCACCATAGTGTCATAGAACAATTCTCCTTCTAAAAACTCCGGGCGCTTCAACATTTCCAGCAAAAAATATTTCTCTTCCAGTGTATTTAGCCTCTCTTCCATGTCTCTGTAAAAAGTCTTTTTTCTGGAAAAATCATAAAATAATATGCCAAACACAGCAATTCCCTGAACCACAAAAACAAAAATCTGCACCGGCAGCTTTGCATGAAACATCCACAAAATACTCTCTACAATTCCTGCCTGTAAAGCCCAGATAATCAGGAACATTCCATGGTCTTTCACATAGTTTTTCACATTCATACTAAAAGATATCCCTGCCTTCTTCTGGTCTCAATCACACCGGAAAGTCCTACTTCCTCCAGACGTTTTCTGAGACGGTTGATATTCACTGTAAGTGTGTTATCATCCACAAAATCATTGCAGTCCCAGAGATAATCCATCAGTTCATCCCTGGAAACAATCTTCCCCTTGTTCTTCATCAGGTAATATAAAATGGAAATCTCATTCTTGGAAAGCACTACTTCCTGCCCATCATACTTCATGGTACTTCGCAGCAAGTCCACCTGCATTCCTCTGTATTCTACCTCTGTTTTCTGATTTTCCGGTGTCATTCTGCGAAAAAATCGCCTCTATTTTCAACAATAACAAAGTAGGATTATAGGGCTTGGTAATATAATCATCTGCCCCATAACTCATAGCCAGAATTTCGTCCATTTCTTCTGCCTTGCTGGTAAGCATCATCACAGGAACCTGGGATTTTTTCCTCAGATTTCTCAAAATTGCCTGTCCATTGGTTCCTGGCAGAATAATATCCAAAAGCACTAAATCTGCCTGGGATTCCAGAATTTCCCTGTCTGCTTCCATAAAATCCTGAATCAGGCAGGGCGTATAACCATTCTCCTGCAACAGACCTGCCAGAGCAGTTCTGAGACTCCTATCATCTTCTACTACAGCAATCTTCTTCATAACGTATTCCCTCTTCTCTCTCCAGTACAGCGTTGTGCAAATAACCGTCCGATTCTGTTGCTATTATAACAGTCCCCGCCTGTTTCCCGCAAGTATGACAGCACGCTTATTGTTTTATAACCCAAAAACAGCTTTCCCGGAGAGCTGCATCACTTTCCGAAAAAAGCTGTTTTCTTATTCTTTATACAAATTGATTTCTGGCGGCATCATATTCATAATCAATACCCGCCAGTTTTGCTGTAATTTCTTCTATGCTGCACTGTTTATCTTCACACAGCGCAGACAGGGAAGAATAAAAATCTCTTAGCTGGGTGTTTACATAACTTAATAACATTACCGGATCTTTTGGCATTACAAGGTCTCCTTTGGAATTACAGAACCTCCTCCACAACCTCTGTATGTGCAGTCAGTTCGCCATTTTCTACATCTATGACAATCCGGTCATTGGCTCTTATATTGCCCGCCAGAATCAGTTTGGCAGTTAATGTCTCCACGTATTTCTGAACATACCGTTTCAGCGGACGGGCGCCATAAACCGGGTCATAACCGCCTTCTATAATATAATCCTTGGCTGCTTTTGTCAATGTCAAAGATAATTCCTGGTTTTTTAATCTCCGGTTCAAATCCTCCAGAAGCAAGTCTACAATACCACCAATATTATCCTTAGTAAGAGGCTTAAACATAATAATTTCATCCAGCCTGTTCAGGAATTCCGGACGGAAATGTCCTCTCAAATCCCTGTCTACCAGGTCTCTTGCTTCCTGTTTAATCTCACCGTTTTCCTCAATACCATCCAGCAGATAAGTAGAGCCAATGTTAGAAGTCATAATAAGAATGGTATTCTTAAAGTCCACAGTCCGCCCCTGAGAGTCTGTAATACGTCCGTCATCCAGAACCTGCAGAAGCACATTGAATACATCCGGGTGCGCCTTCTCAATCTCATCAAAAAGGACAACCGAATAAGGTTTCCTGCGCACTGCCTCTGTAAGCTGACCGCCTTCCTCATAGCCTACATATCCCGGAGGCGCTCCAATAAGTCTGGACACAGAATATTTCTCCATGTATTCACTCATATCAATACGCACCATATTCTGTTCATCATCAAACAAAGTGGCAGCCAGTGTCTTAGCCAACTCCGTTTTACCAACACCGGTTGGTCCCAGGAATAAGAAAGAACCAATAGGTTTGGTTGGGTCTTTAATTCCTGCTTTGGAGCGGATAATGGCATCTGTAACTTTGGTTACACCTTCATCCTGTCCAATGACACGTTTGTGCAATTCTGTTTCCAGATTCAGGATTTTGCTTCGCTCTCCTTCCGTAAGCTTTGCCACCGGAATGCCAGTCCAGCGAGAAATAATTCTGGCAATTTCTTCATCTGTAACGCTCTCGTGAACCAGGGATAAATCCTGATTTTTTACTTTTTCTTCCTCTGCAGCCAACTGTTTCTGCAGCATAGGAAGCTCTCCATACTGAAGCTTTGCAGCCTCATTTAAGTCATATTCTCTCTGTGCTTTCTGGATACGGTTATTCATATCCTCAATCTGTTCCCTTAACTTCTGGAGACGTTCCACAGAGTTTTTTTCATTATCCCACTGGGCTTTCTGTGCATTAAATTCATCCCGAAGCTCTGCCATTTCCTTCTGCAAATCCACCAGACGTTCCTGGCTCAGACGATCATTTTCCTTCTTTAATGCAGCTTCTTCAATCTCCATTTGCATGATTTTTCTTCGCATTTCATCCAGTTCTGTTGGCATGGAATCCAGCTCTGTCTTAATCAACGCGCAGGCTTCATCCACCAAATCAATGGCCTTATCCGGCAAAAAACGGTCTGAAATATAACGGTCTGATAAGGTTGCTGCCGCTACTAAAGCTCCGTCTGTAATCTTCACGCCATGGAACACTTCATAGCGCTCCTTCAGTCCACGAAGAATGGAAATCGTATCTTCCACCGTAGGCTCATCCACCATAACCGGCTGGAATCTACGCTCAAGAGCAGCATCTTTTTCGATATATTTGCGGTATTCATCCAGAGTAGTTGCACCGATACAATGCAGCTCACCTCTTGCCAGCATAGGCTTTAACATATTTCCTGCATCCATAGCGCCATCTGTCTTGCCAGCGCCTACAATCAAATGCAGTTCATCAATAAAGAGTATAATCTGACCTTCACTTTTACGCACTTCTTCCAGAACCGCTTTCAGCCTTTCCTCAAACTCTCCTCTGTACTTGGCACCAGCCACTAATGCGCCCATATCCAGGGCAAAAATCTTCTTATCTTTCAGTCCTTCCGGCACATCGCCCCGGACAATACGCTGTGCAAGACCCTCTACAGCCGCAGTTTTACCAACACCTGGCTCACCAATGAGAACCGGATTGTTCTTAGTCTTTCTGGATAAAATCCGAATGACATTACGAATCTCTGCATCCCTGCCAATAACCGGATCTAACTTCTGTTCTCTTGCTTTTTCCACCAAATCCTGACCATATTTATTCAAGGTATCATAGGTCACTTCTGGATTGTCTGTAGTCACTCTCTGATTACCTCTTACTGTGCTAAGTGCCTGAAGAAAACGCTCTTTTGTAATGCCATATTCCTGCCAGATTTTCTTCATAGACGGGCTTGGATTTGCCAGAAGCGCCAGGAATAAATGTTCCACAGAAACGTATTCATCTCCCATGGCTCTTGCCTCATCCTCTGCACTTACCAGCGCTTTGTTTAAATATTGTCCAATATATGGCTGTCCTCCCGACACCTTGGTTCTGGCGTTCAATGCCTGCTCCACATTGCCCATGAAATGTTCTTTTTGGATTTCCATTTTCTCAATGAGCTTCAAAATCAGGCTGTCTTCCTGTTTTAACAGATTATAAAGCAAGTGTTCCTGCTCCACTTCCTGATTTCCAAACTCATATGCTGTTTTTTCCAAATCCTGGACGGCCTGCAGTGACTTCTGAGTAAATTTACTGATGTTCATAGTATCCCTCCATTTTGGTTATTCAAATCCCGAAAATCTCTCCGGGTGTGCTTTTTTCTTGTTCTAGTGCAAATATAACACTTATTATTAGCAATGTCAATAGGTGAGTGCTAATTTATTTGTTATTTTTTCAGACTTAAAAAGGCGCAAGCCACATATCTATGACTCACGCCTTTTGCCTTCTGCTATTTTAAACATAGCTAGGCTGAATTCTGTAATCTCCCTGTTTCAGCCTACTCTTTTGTGATTCAAATAGGTGGGATTGCATGTTTTTCTCAGATAAGCCTACTTTTTTCTGTTCGAAATAGGCCTAAATTCCAGGATTTTCTCTTTTCAACCTATTTTTTTCTCACGAAATATAGATTGTATTCACAGAATCTTTCTTTTCAACCTATTTGGTTTTCAAATAAGTAGGTCTGATTTCATAATTTCTTAAAAACTACCTATTCGTGCCCCAAAAATGTAGGCTAAAAATCACAAAACAATAGTTTCAACCGAAAAACACAATCCCTTTCCGCATCTGCAGTTCTACTTTTTTTCCTAAATTTTTCCAGACTTCTGCAAAAGGTATTGTACCTGTTAATAAATTTGCTTTCCATATTTCCTAATATCCTCCAATAAAAACTCATTACGAATGTTATCGTAGTCAAAAATATCTATTTTCCGAAGTGTATCAATTTCTTCCAGCTCCTCCTCCAGTTTCCACATATTGTCGCATCCATAGACAACAAAATCGATATCACTTTCCGGCGTTGCCGTACCTGTTGCAAAAGAACCAAACAAATACAATTTTTTCACCCCGTTTTTCTTACATATTTCTGTAACTCTGGCAATTAATTCTGGAATAGGCATAACATTCATGGACTCCTCCCCCCTTCATCTTACAACTGGTCCATCTTCTCTTCATCCAGCACAAATACCTGCACTTTTACCCAATTATCTTCCAGATACTCCGGCTCCAGCATAGAAACTGCGGCACATTTACTTTTTCCATCCCGTATCTCAAGTTCATCAAAAGAAAAGTGCAGACTTTCTCCTTCTTCCAGAATGGACGCATCCGGTGAAATACGAAGAGTCACAGCAAAAGAGGAAATTCCATTGGGGTGACTCATCATGGTTTGTTTGTGAATCATGGCTTTCTCCATTACTTCTTCCTCAAATGGATAATCGCCGGTAATCTCTGCCAGATTTTCAAATGTTGTAATCCCTGTATAATGATATGCGCTGTCCTGGCTCACATCATATAATACCAAATTTCTCATGTACACCACCTCATCCTTTTGTCATTTATTACTACCATTTTATCTTGAAATCCGGGAAAGTGCAACGGAAAGTATTGCTCCCTACAGCAGCAAATCCCGCTTTTTAAATCTCATGATTCCCACAGCCAGAAACACTGCTGCCCCTGCCAAAAGTACGCCCAATCCCATAAAACTGTGGGACTCATATTTCACCAAACCTTCCGGCATAAACAAGGTTAAAGGAGTCACGTATTTTAAAAATTCCACTTTTTCATCCACCTGAGACAGCATTTGCGCTAGAAAAAACAGCAGTCCTAAACCTGCCCCAAATCCAACCGAAAA
>ENA-OPYU01000242-OPYU01000242.1-human-gut-metagenome-genome-assembly--contig:-NODE-242-length-22249-cov-2.744824_pt1 | contig 22249 bp, 23 predicted proteins | sample MGYA00242637_ERZ504482 | MGnify/ENA primary metagenome ERZ504482 (study PRJEB26092, sample SAMD00036237) | human gut metagenome | host: Homo sapiens | study: EMG produced TPA metagenomics assembly of... | reverse complement strand
ACATGCTCAATTTGAATTTCCTGTCTGTTTTCTTCCAGTATCCCAGTATGGCGGATTACATTTCTAATTCTGGAAAGTAATTCCCGTGGACGAAACGGTTTCGTAATATATTCATCTGCCCCCAATTCAAATCCTTTTACAATCTCTTCTTCTCCATCCAACGCCGTCAGAAAGATAACCGGCAGTTCTTTTCTTGCTTTGATCTCCTCAAACAGTTCAAACCCATTTCCGTCAGGCAATGTGACATCTAAAATAACCAACTGAAAATCCTCCGACTTTAACAGTTCCATTGCCTGCCTTGCCATAGCTGCCACTTTTATCTGAAATCCTTCACCTTCCAAAAAAAAAGTTGAATGCTCTGTGCAATATGCTCATCATCCTCAATCAACAGTATTCTTATCATTTTATTCTCACCCCTCCATAGTTGTACAAATTTTATAAATAATTTAAATAATTATACAACTTTTTGTAAAATATTAATATAAATTTGCGATATTTTGATTGCTCTTTGACAAAAGTTGTTGTATAATAAATAATATCATAGACAGAATGAAAAAATACATAACAAAGGAGTGATTCCATGGTCATATTTATTAACAGGGCAAAAAGGCAGTGGCAAGACACAAAAGATGATTGAATTAGCCAATCAGAAAGCAAAAGCATGTGACGGTAATGTTGTCTTATCAAGAACAGCCACAATGATACCTACAGTGTATCATTTGATATCAGAGCAATCTGCATGGATGATTTCCCTTCCATCCGCAACATAGATGAATACACTGGTTTCATCTATGGTATGATCAGCTGCAACAGTGATATCGAAGTTATTTTTATTGACGGAATTTTAAAGCAGACCAGTGTTTCCCTCGAAAATATCCCAAGATTTGTCGATCGTTTAAGCAATATCTCGAAAAAGCACAACGTAGATTTCTATGTAAGTGTAAGTGCTGACAGAGAAGGTCTAAAAGATGTGAAGACGGAAAAATTGTGAATTTTTAAATTAGAATGTAAAAAGAGTTGCGAGACTGTCTCACAACTCTTTTTGTTTATTTTAAATTAGTTACAGTGTTCATCTTTTCTCCCACTTTGTACTCTACCGTAATCTCCTGGCCGACATCGTATTTGATGATATCGATATAGTCCACTACAGGCACATCAAAATGTCCTCGGAGCCTTCTATCATAATGTAATAGTGTGAGTTTCCATCCACAACACCTTGCGCGATTTTTGGTAATCTTACCTGTCAGGGTCTGAGTTTCCCGCGTATCTTCCTCTTCCACCTGAATTCCTTCTTTTAAGAGCAGCTCTTGATACCGTTCTTCACATTCATTTACCGTATCTCCGATTGCAACAACCTGATATTTATGGACATTCACCATCGCATATTTCTTGACAAGTCCTGCCTCGTCCTTCAGCGCAATGAAATATGTCGGTTCTCCGGAAATATTCAAAAGCAGCGGGAATGCAGCCTTATAGCCGAGATCCTGCACCTCTCCCTGCGCGGAATTCATCGCTGAACTCTCTGTCGCCCCTTCAATAGCGTAATATTTTGTCTCCATCGTACGTTGATTCATCAGCACAAACCCTACATTTGACTGGTCACCGCTTACGGATGTAACACCTGTATACACCCACACATCATCGTCAATTGCGAGATAATTATATCCTTCTGTCGTCTTCAGACAATCTTTCTGTCCAAGTACACTATTGAAAAATCCGTGTTTTAAAGTTCCATAATAGTCATATAACTGCACAAGCATATCTGCGGAATATGCACGGTCTATCCATTCCGGCACTTCATCAATCGCATAGTCCACTGTCTCACCGGTGATCGCATTACAGAGAACAACACGTCCGATTGTCTCACCACCAAACAGACCGATGTTGAATTTCTTCACCGGACATACCCAGTATGGAACCCCGTCATCGTCAATTTCAAAACTTAAATCATTAAAAATATAGGTTGGATATTTAAAAACGCAAATGTCTGTAAATATTTCTGTTGAAATACTCAGATGTGGAATACTTCATCCCTTCCTCTAATTTTACAAGTTCTGTTGTCTGTGTCGCCATATCAATTCGGATATATGCCGGAATTCCCTCTGACTGATTTGTCAGCCATTTGATTGGGTTCGCATAACGAAGCGGTGATACTCTCACCGGCTTATCCCGGTAGTTAATCTGGGTGTAAATATCGTCCACTTCAAACTGAGATACCATATCTACCATACTTCCCATCTTACGGTTTCCGAGAATCGTAGCAGAGTCTTTATCCAAAAGCGGAATCTGATCAAACGATAACTCTTCAATATCTTTCGTGAATTCTCCGTCTTTCACAGTTAAAAGCTTTTGATATTTCTTTGCATTGACAATCGGGGAGGACAGTAATGTTCCCACTCCATAAATCAACACAACGCCTAGCAGAACAAACAGAATTCCCTTCACAACCTTGGACTGCTTAATCTCATCTTTTCCAAGACGCCTTTTCCATATATAATACACCAAAAGCGCCACAATCAGTAAAATGATAAAAATCCAAAATTCTGATGAATGGATATTGATTGCCGGAATGGTTACGTAATAATAAATACATGCCAGCAAAATGACAATCAATATTCCGATAAGTTTCTTACTTGACTTTTTTTCATAATCTTCTCTCCCTTAAAAATTTTCTTCTCCACAAGTTCGATGAAAACAACATTAAAAACGGGAAAATTTCCAATCTTCCGACCAGCATATCAAAACAGAATACAATTTTTGATAACACAGAAAATTTCGCAAAATTCTCAACCGGACCAACCGCAGCAATTCCTGGTCCCACATTATTCAATGTTGTGAGCACGCCGGTAAATGTTGTTGCAAAATCCAAAATTGTTGATGGATACAACAAGAACAGATGCTATCACAATAAAATGTATGCCATAAAATACACATATACCGCATGCATCGTCTCACCACTCACTCTTTTTCCATTGACCTTTACAACACTGACTGACTTCGGATGCAGTGTTTTTTTCACTTCCTGCTTGATACTTTTTAACAAAATTAAAATTCTCGATACTTTCATACCACCACCGGTCGAACCTGCGCACGCCCCGACAATCATGACCATAAGCAGCAAACACTTCGACAGCTCCGGCCAAAGGTTATAATCTGCGGTCGCAAATCCGGTTGTTGTGATAATGGAAGCCACCTGAAATACCGCATAGCGGAATGATTTTAACGGTGTCTCATAAATGTGCATAATGTTGAACGTAATGATAATCGTCGTAGCTGCGATGATTCCCAAATAGGCCCGGACTTCTTCGTTTTTAAATACAGACTTTACATTCTTTAACAGCAACAGAAAATACATATTAAAATTGATTCCAAACAGAATCATAAATACTGTGATCACACCATCTATATATGCGCTGTCATAAAACGCAACACTGTTATTCCTGTTGTTAAACCCTCCGGTTCCAGCAGTACTGAATGCATGGATGACACTGTCATACAGATTCATTCCTCCCGCAAGCAAAAATCCAACTTCTATCAACGTCAGCGCAAGATACATTCCATATAAAATTTTTGCTGTTCCTCTCACCTTGGGAACCAGTTTGTCCGCTTCCGGTCCCGGAACCTCCGCGCGCATCAAGTGCATCGTATTCTTGTCATCTAAAGATGTCAGTACCAGCACAAAGACAAGCACTCCCATTCCGCCGATCCAATGCGTCAGACATCTCCAAAAATTCATGCCCATCGGCAAAGATGCAATATCCGTCAAAATAGTAGAACCTGTTGTTGTAAAACCGGACACAGTCTCAAACAGTGCATCGATATATTTCGGTATCGTTCCCGAAATATAAAACGGAAGTGCTCCGAATACGGACCATAGAATCCATGCCAGCGCCACAATCACAAATCCTTCCTTTGCATAGATCATCGCATTCTCCGGCTTTTTGCGCCCGAAAATCAAAAACAATACCATTAAGACAGCACTTGTGATTAAAAACGCACGCATCGTCTCTTCTCCGTATATCGCGGAAACAATCGCCGGAATCACCATCACAAGCGCCTCTACACCTAACATTCTTCCTAATATAAAACTCGTCATTCTATAGTTCATAATTGCCTCTTCCTCTAACTCAAAATATCTGTGATATCATGAATCTTTCTTTCCAAAGTTACAACTACGACACTATCCCCTACCTGAAGGCTGTCTTCACCATTCGGAATAATAATCTGTCTCTTTCTTCCAATACAGGCGATCAGATTATTCGGCTTGATCGTTATATTCTTAAGCGGTATATTCGTATAATTGTTCTCTTTTCTGATAATAAATTCTAACGCTTCCACCTGACCGTCAACCAGACGATACATCGTCTCCACGTTTGCACTGCGCAAAGAATTCTGTCTTGCACGCACATAACTTAAAATAACATCTGCTGTTGCACTTTTTGCAGATACAATACTATCGATTCCAAGACCTTCGACCATCTGCGCTCTTGTGTCCTCATTTACCTTTGCGATAATCTTATGCACGCCCTGCATCTTTGCAAACAATGCCATAATGATATTCTCCTCGTCCATACCAGTAAGTGAAATAAGTGCATCCGCCTCCCGAATACCTTCCTCGATCAAAAGATCATGATCTGCTGCATCTCCATGAATAATGGTCGCCTTAGGCAGAGACTCACATAACGCTTCGCATTTTTTTCAAATCCTGCTCAATAAATTTTAACCTGCATTCCCAAAGACAGAAGCTGCTTTGCGAGGTAAAATCCTACGCGTCCACCTCCGCAAATCAAAACTCTTCGGATCTTATTCTTACAATCTCCCAAAGATTTAAAGAAGAGCTCAATCTCCCGATGGGATGCTGCAATGTGAAGCTTATCGCCTTCCTGTGGAACAAACTCTCCGTCCGGAATATAAACTTTCTTTCCTCTTTGTACTGCGCAGACAAGTATCTTAATCTGATATTTCCTATAAATCTCCGCCAGACTGTGACCAATGATCGGATTCCCTGAGCGCAGCATAAATTCAACCAGTTCCACTCTTCCTTTCACAAATGTCTCAATCTTACTTGCCACCGGAAAAATCAGCACTCTTGAAATCGCAATTTGCAACTGCCAGTTCCGGATTGACCGCCATACTCAACCTCAAATCTTCTTTCAAAATATCTATCTGCTGATAGTAAATTGGGTTACGCACTCTGGCAATCGTATGTCTCGCTCCCAATCTTCTCGCGATCAGACAACTCAGCATATTGAGCTCATCTGTAGATGCGCATGCAATCACTAAATCTGCATGCGGTACATCTGCCTCTTTTTGCACTTCTGCACTTACACCATCCCCGGTAATACAAATGATATCCAGCTTATTAATCGCCGCCTTTAACTTTCCCGCATTATTGTCAATCAGCACTACATCATAATTGTCTTCAGAGAGTTGCTTTGCAAGTTTATATCCTACTTTTCCATCTCCAATAATTACAATCTTCATCGATATTCCCTCAACTTTTATTTTCATTCCTCTCGGATTCCCATACAGAATCCAAACAGCATGGCAATTATAGCACCTTTATATCAAAAGTACAATACATTCCAAAGTTGTCCCACACAGATAAAAAGGTAAGGACATCTAAAAATGATGCCCTTACCCGCCTTACTTATTCTTCTGCTGCACGTTTTGCAATCTCTTTTTTCCTGCACATCAGAAGGAGCCTGTTCATAGCGTACAAATTCATATTCATAAGCCCCTCTTCCACCTGTCATAGACCGCAGCACGGTGCAGTATCCAAATACTCCTGTCATCGGAATATCCGCTTCGATAATCTGCGCTCCGCCCGCAACCGGCGTCATTCCAAGCACACGTCCACGACGTTTGTTCAGGTCTCCCATCACGTCTCCGGTATACTCATCCGGCACCGTCACTTTAATCTTTGCGATTGGCTCCAATAACACAGGACTTGCTTCCATAAATCCTTTTTTGAACGCCTGCATTGTCGCTGTCTTAAATGCCATCTCAGAAGAATCCACCGGGTGATAAGATCCGTCATATAAAACTGCCTTCACACCTACAACCGGATATCCTGCCAAAGGTCCTTTCAGTACAGATTCCTGCAAACCTTTTTCTACTGCCGGGAAGTAATTCTTTGGAACTGCTCCGCCAACTACAATCTGTTCAAATACATATGGTGTCTCTAAATCTCCGGAAGGTTCAAATTTCATCTTTACATGACCGTATTGCCCATGCCCTCCAGATTGTTTTTTATATTTTGTATCTACATCTGAATTCTTTCGGATAGTCTCTCTGAAAGCAACTTTCGGTGTCTCCAAATCCACATCTACTTTGTAACGGCTTGCAAGCTTGCTCACAACAATCTCTAAATGTTGATCTCCCATACCATACAATAACGACTGACGATTCTCACTGTCATTTACCGCTCTCAACGTCACATCTTCTGCCATCATCTTTGCCAGCGCCTGAGATACCTTATCTTCATCTCCTTTTGCCTTTACAACATATTTCATATATGTATAAGGTGTGGAATATTCTGTCTTTCCGAACAGAACCGGCGTATTCTTTGTAGAAAGTGTATCGCCTGTCTTTACGCCAGAAAGTTTTGCGATCGCACCGATATCACCTGCGTGTAATTCTGAGACTTCCACCGGTTTATTTCCCTGCATCGTATATAATTTCCCAAGTTTCTGTTCCGTGTCATTCTCTGTGTCAAACAGTGTATCTTCGCCTTTTAAGACACCCGAACATACTTTTACAAATGAATATTTTCCAATAAACGGATCTACCATTGTCTTAAACACATATGCCGTCTTCGCTTTTGCGAAATCATAATTTGCTTCAAAAATATCATTTGTCTTGCGGTTGATCCCCACACAAGTTCTCTTATCCGGGCTAGGGAAGAAACGCACAATGTCAGACAACAAATTTGCCGCTCCCTGCGCCTCTATATTTGATCCCATCGCAACAGGTACGATATCCCCATCCATTACTTCCGTGCGCATCGCAGAACGAATCTCTTCAATTGAAAATTCTTCTCCTGCAAAATATCTTTCCATAAAGTCTTCACTCGTCTCGGCAACCGCCTCCATCAGTGAATCTCTTAAAAGCTGTAAGTTTGGCAAACAATATTCCGGAATCTCACACTCCTCTCTCTGCCCGATACCTGTATATCTTCTTCCGGCATTCTTGATGACGTTGATATACCCTACAAGCTTTTCATTCTCACGAATCGGCTGGAAATGCGGCGCAATCTTCTTTCCGTATCTTGCCGTCAAATCTTCCACAACCTGCCGGAAACTTGCATCATCCACATCCATCTCTGTCACATACACCATTCTCGGAAGATTATATTTGTCACATAACTCCCACGCTTTTTCCGTTCCTACTTCTACTCCTGCTTTTCCTGAAACAACAATTACGGCTGCATCCGCTGCACTTACCGCTTCTTCTACTTCTCCAACAAAAGTCAAAGTATCCCGGTGTATCCAAAATATTGATCTTTGCTTTTTCCCATTCAATCGGGATCAGACTTGTACTAATCGAAAACTCTCGTTTTTCGTTCTTCTTTATCAAAATCACTAATCGTGTTATGGTCTGTTATCTTGCCCATTCGATTGGTTGCTCCTGATACATAAGCCATTGCTTCGACTAAACTAGTTTTTTCCGCTGCCTCCGTGTCCTAAAAGTACCACATTTCTAATTTCGTCTGTTCTGTAAACTTTCATATTTTGCTGCCTCCTTATTTTTGTAGTTTCTCATGTGTATATTGTACTAAAATTTCCACAAAATTACAACTCTTTTATTAAATTTATACAATTTATTTGTCTTTTACTTTAGTGTACAATAATTGATAAGTGAAAATAAAGAAAGGACAGCAAATATTATGAACAAACCTTACAAAATCGGGTTTATCGGGCTTGGATTGATTGGCGGTTCCATCGCCCGTGCGATCCGTCAGTATTACCCTGATTCCGAGATTATCGCCTTTGACAAAAGCAGAGAATATGTACTCCTGTGTAGGCTGTGGCCGCTGCGTGGAAAAAATTGTCCGTCATCTTTAAATATTGTGAAGGTGATCAAGGCTTTTTGAAAAGCATGGAGGTGAAAAGTAATGAGCGAGTGTACCTGTACATAAAAATTATACTCTGGATACTCTGATCCCGCAGGTTGGCGTGATCACAGATATTCACGAGGAGACTCCGGATGTAAAAACATTCTGTGTAACAGCACCGGATGGAGGAAAGCTTTTTGAACATATGCCTGGACAGTGTGCCATGGTTTGTGCTCCTGGTGTAAGCGAAGGTATGTTTTCCATTACTTCCTCTCCTACAAATAAAGAGTATCAGGAATTCAGTATTAAGAAATGTGGTGAGCTGACCTCTTATCTTCACAGCCTTCAGGTGGGAGATGAGATCACAGTCCGTGGACCATACGGAAACCATTTCCCGGTAGAGGATAAGTTGAAAGGCAAAAATCTTCTCTTTATCGCCGGAGGTATCGGTCTTGCACCACTTCGTTCCGTGATCAATTACGTGCTGGACAACCGTGATGACTACGGCACTGTAGACATCCTCTACGGTTCCCGTTCCGCAGACGATCTTGTAAAATTAAAAGAGATCCAGGAAGTGTGGATGAATGCAAAAGACGTAAACGTCTATCTGACCATCGACCGTGAGCAGGAAGGCTGGGACGGACATGTAGGTTTCGTACCGACTTATTTAAAAGAAATCGGCTTTGATACCAACAAAGTCGCATTAGTCTGTGGACCGCCGATCATGATCAAATTCGTACTTCAGGGCCTTGAGGAGCTTGGATTTACAAGAACTCAGGTTTATACAACACTGGAGCTTCGTATGAAGTGCGGTATTGGTAAATGCGGACGTTGTAATATCGGATCTAAGTACGTATGTAAAGATGGTCCGGTTTTTAGAATGGACGAGATCGATCAATTACCTGACGAGTACTAAACTTTTTAATCTTAAGAAACTTTCGAATAAATGAATCAGTTATTGCCAGTACACAGACTTGGGGAATGGGTATCTCGCTAAGATGCCCATTTCAGGAGCGGTTTTAGCGGCGCTGAAATCCAGCGCTTACGAAGACTTAGGAGTGAAGGCTCTCCTGAACTCCTTAGTCGCAGTTAGCGATTAGTTCAGCAGAGCGTTGCGACGGGCACGTGCGGGATACCCATTTCACAAGTCGTACGGGTTGAATAAGTAGAAGAAAGGACCCCACAACATGGAAAATATGGTAAACGTATATTTCTTCGGTAAAAAATACACCGTACCAGCTGACCTGACCATTATGACGGCCATGGAATACGCCGGATACACTTTAAAACGCGGCTGCGGCTGCCGTCACGGCTTCTGCGGCGCCTGCGCCACAATCTACAGAATCAAAGGCGACAACGAACTGAAAACCTGTCTTGCCTGTCAGACGCAGGTACAGGAAGGCATGTATGTAGCAAGCATCCCGTTCTTCCCTACAGACAAGAGACTCTACAACATCGAAGACCTTCAGCCAAACCAGCAGGTCATGATGGAGCTCTACCCGGAAATTTACAGCTGTATCGGCTGTAACGCATGTACAAAAGCATGTACCCAGGGCTTAAATGTAATGCAGTACATCGCATATGCACAGAGAGGCGAGCTTGAGAAATGTGCAGAAGAATCCTTTGACTGCGTAAGCTGCGGATGCTGTTCCGTAAGATGTCCGGCAGGTATCTCTCACCCGATGGTAGGTCTTCTTGCAAGACGTCTTACAGGAAAATACATTGCTCCTAAGAGTGAGCATCTTGAAAAACGTGTAGAAGAGATCCATGAAGGCAAATACGATGATCTGATCGAGCAGATCATGCAGAAACCGATCACAGACATGGAAGAACTTTATAACAACAGAGAAATTGAGAAATAAGGAGGGCATAAAAACATGTACGCACCATATCCAGAAAATATGATGGAATCCATCAAAAAGGTAGAGGCTACAAGAGCACAGCGTATGGCAACAGAGCCAAGACGTCTGAGCGCTGATGAGAAAGATGCTCTTCTTAAGAAATTCCATCCAGACTATAACCCGGATGCATTTGCAGAAATCAAAGTAGGACCAAACAAAGGACAGAAGGCACCACTGGAGCTGGCAGAAATGCTTCACTCCGAAAGCCGTCTTCTGAATGAAAAAATTGACCTTAACAAAATCGATTATGATGTAGATGTACTTGTAATCGGCGGCGGCGGTGCAGGCTCCTCCTGTGCCATCGAAGCACACAATGCAGGTGCCAACGTTATGATCGTGACCAAGCTTCGTATCGGTGATGCCAACACCATGATGGCAGAAGGCGGAATCCAGGCAGCTGACAAAGAAAACGATTCTCCTGTACAGCATTATCTGGACTGCTTCGGCGGCGGACATTTTGCTGCAAAACCAGAGCTGGTAAAGAGACTTGTAATGGAAGCTCCGGATGCAATTAAATGGCTGAATGATCTTGGCGTTGAGTTCGACAAAGAAGACGATGGAACCATGATCACCACACACGGCGGCGGAACATCAAGAAAGAGAATGCACGCTGCAAAGGATTATTCCGGATCTGAAATCATGCGTACTATCCGTGACGAGGTTCTGAACCTTGGCATTCCGGTAGTAGAATTTACTTCCGCTGTAGAACTTCTGAAAGATGAAAAAGGACAGACTGCAGGTGCTGTTCTTCTTAATATGGAAACCGGCGATTACTCCGTTGCAAGAGCAAAAACAGTTGTCATTGCAACCGGCGGAGCAGGAAGAATGCACTATCAGGGATTCCCTACCTCTAACCACTACGGCGCAACCGCAGATGGTCTTGTACTTGGTTACCGAGCAGGTGCTTCCCTTCTTTATCAGGATTCCATCCAGTACCATCCAACTGGTGCCATTTATCCGTCCCAGATCCTTGGCGCACTGGTAACAGAGAAAGTTCGTTCCGTTGGCGCGCAGCTTGTAAATGCAAACGGAGAAGCCTATATTCACCCTCTGGAAACCCGTGACGTCAATGCTTCCGGTGTTATCCGTGAGTGTGAGGAAGGCCGTGGAGTAGAGGTTCCTGGCGGACTGAAAGGTGTATGGCTGGATACTCCGATGATTGAGATCCTTGGAGGAGAGGGAACTATTGAGAAGAGAATCCCGGCAATGTTCCGTATGTACATGAACTATGGCGTTGATATGAGAAAAGTGCCGATCGTAATCTACCCTACTCTGCACTACCAGAATGGTGGTCTGGAAATTGATGGAGATGGATTTACAAAAGAAATCCCGAATCTTCTGGTTGCAGGAGAAGCTGCAGGCGGAATCCATGGAAGAAACAGACTGATGGGTAACTCTCTTCTGGACGTAATCGTATTCGGAAGAAATGCCGGTAAAAAGGCAGCTGCAAAATGCAAAGAGGTAGAGCTTGGAGAAATGAACCTGGATCATATTTACGCATATGAGAAAGAGTTAAAAGCAGCAGGAGCAGAGACAGATAAAGTATCTCCGTTACTGCTTCCAAACTATGCCCGTCATGAGCAGAGATAATAACCAGATAGTTAAAAAGAACTTCCGGTACCGTTAAATTGCCGGTATCGGAAGCTTTTTATATAATGTGAAAGGATATGTCGCCTTTTGGCGGTATGCCATAAATGAAAGAAGGGAGCTTACCAAAATGCGTGAAGTAGAAGTAAGCAGACTTACAGACGTCATCGAAAAACTCTGTATCGAAGCAAACGAACATCTTCCGGAAGACGTAAAATGCGCTATCAAAACATGTCGCGCATGCGAAGACGGAGAGATTGCCAAGGGTATTCTTGACAATATTATCGAGAATTTTGATATTGCAGATAACGAAAATGTACCGATCTGTCAGGATACAGGAATGGCATGTGTGTTCCTGGAAATCGGACAGGATGTGCACTTTGTTGGCGGAGATCTTACTGATGCCATCAATGAAGGTGTACGCCGCGGATATACAAACGGATATCTTCGCAAATCTGTTGTAAAAGATCCTGTACGTCGTGGAAACACAGGAGACAATACACCGGCTATGATTTATACAGAAATCGTTCCTGGCGATAAAGTGAAGATCACAGTGGGCCCGAAAGGCTTCGGAAGTGAGAATATGAGTATGATTCGTATGTTCAAGCCATCTGCAGGACTTCAGGGAATCAAAGATTTCATTCTGGAAGTCGTTGAGACAGCAGGCCCGAATCCATGCCCTCCGATGGTTGTAGGGGTTGGAATCGGCGGAACCTTTGACAAATGTGCTCTTCTTGCAAAGAAGGCACTGATGCGTCCTCTGGATTCCCACAATCCTGATCCATTCTATGCAGAGCTGGAAGATGAAATGCTGGAGAAAGTAAACAAGCTTGGAATCGGACCACAGGGCTTTGGCGGAAAAACCACAGCCATCGGCCTGAACATTGAGACAATGCCTACTCACATTGCGGGAATGCCATGTGCAGTCAACATCAACTGCCACGTTACCCGCCACAAAACGGAGGTGATCTGATCATGGAAAGAAGACATATTACACTGCCTCTGACGGAAGAACTGGCAAAAAGCCCTTCATGCAGGAGATCAGGTTCTCCTTACCGGAACCATCTACACATCCCGTGACGCAGGTCACAAGCGTATGTGTGAGGCTCTTGCAAAAGGCGAAAAGATTCCTTTTGATCCAACAGATGCAACTATTTATTATGTAGGTCCAACTCCTGCAAAACCAGGTCAGGTCATCGGATCTGCCGGACCAACTACCAGCGGCCGTATGGATGCCTACGCACCAACCATGATGTCTGTAGGAGCCCGCGGAATGATCGGCAAAGGAGCGCGTTTGCCTGAAGTAGTAGAAGCCATGAAAAAATTATCACGGTGTTTACTTCGGAGCCATCGGCGGTGCCGGCGCCCTTCTTGCCAAATGTATCAAAAAAGCGGAGCTTATCGCATACGAGGATCTGGGCGCAGAAGCTCTCCGTAAGCTTTACGTAGAAGATATGCCCCTTGTAGTCATTATTGACAGCGAAGGCAACAATCTTTATGAAGAGGGAAGAAAAGAGTATCTGGAAGCGCATAAAGAAAACCTAATAATTGTGACGGAAATCCTGCAGAAAGTCTTTTTCAAATACGCTCCAGGCATATAAGATATATATACTCCACATATCAAAATAGATGTTTACAGAAAGCATTATTTATTCTATAATCTGAAGATATGTATACGAAAGACGAAAGAAGGAGCTTATTATGGACCATCATAAAAGGGTACAGACCTCAGAAGCATTCATAAACAGTGCATTCCTTGCAGTGTCAGGAGGATTTCAGGATGCCTATACCTATTTTACCCGCGATGGCGTTTTCTCCAACGCCCAGACCGGAAACGTGGTACTGATGAGTGAGCGGTTTATGAACGGCGAAGTGAAAGCAGGATTGCATTATCTCATTCCCCTGACCGCATTCTTTCTTGGAGTTCTGTTAGCGGAACGCATTCAGGAAAAATTCCGCTATGCCAGACGCCTTCACTGGCGCCAGGGAATCCTTCTGGTAGAGATCATCCTGCTGTTTCTGGTTGGCTTCATCCCAGGGAACCTGAACGTGCTTGCCACCACCCTGGTATCCTTCTCCTGCGCCCTTCAGGTGCAGACCTTCCGAAAGGTTGAAGGAAATGCCTATGCCAGCACCATGTGTATCGGAAATCTGAGAAGCGGCACTGCCGCTCTTTCCGCTTACATGCGTGAAAGAAAGCCACGCCTGCTTCGTCAGGCCTTATGCTACTTCGCCATTATTTTCCTGTTTGCCATTGGCGCAGGAATTGGCGGCAGACTTTCAATGGCTTACGGCGAAAGAGCCATCTGGGTATCCAGCATCCTGCTTCTCATCAGCTTCCTTTTAATGTTTATTGAGGAAATCGAAGAGGCAGAACACCGCTGGCAGTGAGAAATTAATAAAGCTTCAGTATCTTTACAATTACAAATTATAAAAACATCCAGTCTCCATATAACGATGGCAGGCTGGATGCTTTTTTACAATATAATCTTTCACAAATTGTGAGGCACATCTTGCAGAAAGTCTTCCTCAAACATGCTCTGCAGTTTAAGATAAAATCCCTGTAGACTGTAAAAACAGAATAAACATCATAACCGGTGCAACAAAGCGGATCATGACGCGGTACAAATTTTTTCCTACGGAACTTATCCCCGCTTCTTTCCATTTCGCTAATCACATAATCCGGCGTTACGACCCAGCCGATGAGAATCGTGGAAAGCAGTGCAATAAACGGCATCATAACACTGTTGCTGATGTAATCCATAATATCAAGAAGCTGTCCTACAGAACCGTTCGGAAGCTTCACTTCCACATAGAAAATACTGTATCCTAAAGCGATAACTGCGGAAGCTGCAAGGTAGATCACAGATAAAACAAGAACTGCTTTTTTTACGGCTGGTATGCAAAAATTTCCATGCAGTTTGCAGTAATAGATTCCAGTACGGAAATACAGGAAGACAAGGTTGCAAAAATAGCAGTTACGAAAAACAGGATTCCTACGAAGGTACCAGCTTTTCCCATTGCAGAAAATACCTTTGGCAGGGAAATAAACATCAGGCTTGGTCCGGCACCCATTCCCTCAGTGCCGGAAAACACATATACAGCCGGGATGATCATGGCACCTGCAAGAAAGGCAACACCTGTGTCAAAAATTTCAATCTGATTGATCGCTTTGTTCAGGTTCACTTCAGGTTTTACATAGGAGCCGTAGGTGATCATAATTCCCATGGATACACTGAGTGAAAAGAACAGCTGGCTCATGGCATCCAGCAGAATCTGCAGAAAACGATGCACAGTCAGTCCTTCAAGGTCAGGCGTCAGGTAGTAAAGAAATCCCTGTAAGCCGGTGCGAAGCTGACCGGAAGCATCCGTGTGTGAAATCGTAAGAGAATACACTGCAATCACTACGACCAGAACCAGCAGGACCGGCATCATCCATTTGGATACTTTTTCAATCCCCTTTTCCACGCCATTGTATACAATGAAAGCAGTAACACCCATGAAAAGCAGTGCGAAGATCACCGGTGAAGTGGAAGAGGTGATAAAGGCTGTAAAATAGTCATCTGCGGCAGCTGCCTGTGCCTGACCGGTTATGTATACCACTGCATATTTGGTGATCCATCCGCCGATGACCGCGTAATAGGTCATAATAAGCACTGGTACAAGGAAGGTAAGGATTCCCAGGAACTTCCATCTGGGACGCATCTGGGTATAGGCTCCGATGGCACTCTTCTGTGTACGCCGTCCGATCGCAATATCCGAGGTGAGAAGGGCAAATCCGAAGGTTAGTACCAGAATCAGGTAGATAATTAAAAATAAGCCGCCGCCGTCCTTTGCGGCAAGGTATGGGAATCTCCACAAATTTCCCACTCCTACAGCACTTCCGGCTGCAGCCAGGACAAAACCAAGCTGTCCTGAAAAAATGGTTTGATTTCTTTTCCATTACATTTGTTTCCCCCTTAATGTTGTAAGAATAGGATAACATATGACAAGATAATAGTAAAACAAATACTTAAATTTTTTGAGCAAGCAGAAAGGAGTATAAGTTATTGTCCACTTCGTTCACAGCAATACGCTCCGCGATGGCATTGAACATGGCGATACAGATAAGACCATCGAGAGCTTCACGAAAATTCATTCGTTAAGCGATAGACCCCCTTCAATTAAGTTGATAAAATTTAACTAAAGTATATCGAGAATATTTCTCTGTTATTTACTACAGTGAAAATGGGACTTACAAATGGAAAAATGAATTAAAGTACATAATATAGGACTTATATATAGGGAAAATCCATTTTTTACCAGATAAATTGTACTTTATTAAAAGCATTCCCCAAACCGATTGACTAAGAAATAACAATCTCGTATACTACAATCGTTAAACTAATAACAATTCTTCAATATACGCGGAGAACTATAAAATAAAGAAAGAGGTACAAGAATGAAAGATTTTGCACAGTGGGAAGGCTTCGAAGGAAATCGTTGGAAAGAACAGATTAACGTTCGTGATTTTATCCGTCACAATTATACCCCTTATGACGGAGACGATTCTTTCCTGGAAGGCCCGACCGAGGCTACTGACAAACTGTGGGGAAAGCTGCAGGAGCTGCAGAAAGCAGAGCGTGCCAACAATGGTGTGCTTGACATGGAGACAAAGGTTGTCACAGGCCTGACCGCATACGGACCAGGATATATTGCTGAAGACCTAAAGAATCTTGAGAAGGTTGTAGGACTTCAGACAGACAAGCCTCTGAAACGTGCATTTATGCCATACGGCGGAATCAAAATGGCTGAGCAGGCATGCGAAATGTACGGCTACAAGGTAGATCCTCAGATCCACGATATGTTTACAAAATATGAGTTCAAAACACATAACCAGGGCGTTTTTTCGACATTTATACACCAGAAATGAAAAGGAGCACGTCACAGCCACATCCTTACCGGACTTCCGGATACTTATGGACGTGGTCGTATCGTTGGCGATTACAGACGTGTGGCTCTGTACGGTATTGACGCTCTGATCGCAGGCAAGGAGAAAGACTTTTGCAGACAGCGACCGCCAGGGTATGAGACGTTATGATTTCCAGCTTCGTGAGGAAATCGCAGATCAGATCCGCGCTCTTAAAGGAATGAAAGAGATGGCAAAGGTCTATGGTTATGATATTTCAGAGCCTGCAAAGAATGCTCATGAGGCATTCCAGTGGCTGTACTTTGGATATCTTGCAGCAATTAAGACCCAGAATGGTGCTGCAATGAGTGTTGGACGTATCTCCACATTCCTTGATATCTATATTGAAAGAGACCTTAAGAATGGCGTGATCACTGAGAAAGAGGCACAGGAGCTTGTTGACCACATGGTAATGAAATTCCGTATGGTTAAATTTGCAAGAATTGAGTCCTACAACCAGCTGTTCTCCGGTGACCCGGTATGGGCAACTCTTGAGGTTGCAGGTATTGGTGTTGACGGACGCCACATGGTTACCAAGAATGACTATCGTTTCCTTCATACTCTTGAGGATATGGGACCGGCTCCGGAGCCAAACCTTACTGTTCTTTATTCTTCCAAGCTGCCGGAAAACTTCAAGAAATATGCTGCTAATATTTCTGTTACAACAAGTTCTATCCAGTATGAGAACGATGATGTTATGCGTCCGGTATGGGGCGATGATTATTCCATCTGCTGCTGTGTATCTGCTACTGAGACTGGTAAGGAAATGCAGTTCTTTGGAGCTCGTGCAAATCTTGCAAAATGCCTCCTTTACGCGATCAACGGTGGTGTGGATGAGAAGTTAAAGACTCAGGTAGGACCGGAGTACAAGCCGATTACTTCCGAGTATCTTGATTATGATGAGGTTATGCAGAAATATGACCAGATGATGGACTGGCTGGCTCATCTGTATGTAGGAACTCTGAACATGATCCACTATATGCATGATAAATATTACTATGAGGCAGCTGAGATGGCGCTTATCGATACCAAGGTTGAGCGTTCTTTTGCAACAGGTATTGCTGGATTTTCACATGTAGTAGATTCTCTGTCTGCTATTAAGTATGCGAAGGTAAAAGCTATCCGTGATGAGGATGGAATTACCACTGATTTCCAGGTTGAGGGTGATTTCCCACGCTATGGTAATGATGATGACAGAGCAGATGAGATTGCAAGAAATCTGCTTTCCACCTTCATGGATAAACTGAAACACATCCATACCTACCGTGATTCCAAGCCAACCACTTCTATTCTTACCATTACCTCTAACGTTGTTTATGGTAAAGCTACCGGAGCTCTTCCGGATGGAAGAAAGGCTGGAGAGCCTCTGGCACCTGGTGCAAACCCATCCTACGGCGCAGAGCAGAACGGACTTCTTGCTTCCCTGAACTCTGTTGCAAAGCTTGACTATGAGGATGCACTGGATGGAATTTCCAATACACAGACCATTAATCCGGAAGCTCTTGGACATAGTGATGAAGAGCGTACAGATAATCTGGTACATGTACTGGACGGATATTTCAACCAGGGTGCACATCACCTGAACGTAAATGTATTTGGCAAAGAGAAACTGATCGATGCTATGGAGCATCCGGAAAAAGAGGAGTATGCAAACTTCACTATCCGTGTTTCCGGTTATGCAGTTAAGTTTATCGATCTGACAAGAGAGCAGCAGTTGGATGTTATTGCCAGAACCTGTCACGACAGAATGTAAGTCTGATATTTTAAAATAGTATCGGCGAAACAAAAGGGCATGCAATACAATATATGTTAGAGGTTGCATGTCCTTTTTATAAATATGAATGCAAAGGAATTAGAAATGTTAAAAGGCTATGTTCATTCTCTGGAGAGCTTCGGGTCTGTGGACGGACCTGGAGTGAGATATGTGATTTTTCTTTCTGGCTGTGCTATGCGTTGTCAGTTCTGCCATAATCCGGATACCTGGAATATGACAGATGGAAAAGAGTACACTACGGATCAGCTTTTGAAGACAGCACTTCGGTTTAAGTCTTACTGGGGAGATAAGGGTGGTATCACGGTGAGCGGCGGGGAACCACTTTTGCAGATGGATTTTCTCACAGAGCTTTTCCGTAAGGCAAAGGAAGCGGGAGTCCATACTACTTTGGATACCAGCGGAAATCCTTATACGACTAAGGAGCCGTGGCATTCTAAGTGGCTGGAGCTGATGAAGTATACAGATCTTCTGCTTCTGGATATCAAGCAGATCAATGAGCAGGAGCATGTGAAGCTTACCGGGCAGACCAATGCGAATATTCTTGCCATGGCCCGTGAGCTTTCGGATATGGGTAAGCCTGTTTGGATCCGGCATGTGTTAGTACCGGGGGGCAGTGACAAGGATGAGTATCTGCACCAGCTGGCGGATTTTATCCATACACTGAAAAACGTTGAGCGCGTGGAAGTTCTTCCGTATCATACTCTTGGCATTTTTAAATGGGAAAAGCTGGGGATTCCTTATCCGCTGGAGGGCGTGAAACCTCCAACGCAGGAGAGGATTGATAATGCCAGACGGATTCTTTGGGGCGATTTAAGAGCGTGAAAGAAAGTAAATAAAACTCCTTAAGGGGAGGCCGTTGCGGACTGGAAATGAGTTCGCAATGGTCTCTTTTAAGTTGCTATTTTGTGGGTTAAAAGTTCGTCTAAAAGGGACGCATTCGGACAATGGGTATTACTCACTCACCGGCGCAACGCTACGATGAACTAATCGCTAACTGCGACTAAGGAGTTCCGGAGAGCCGTCACTCCTAAGTCTTCGTAAGCGCTGGATTTCATCTACGCTAAGGGCGCGCCTGAAATGGTTCGCTGGAGTAATACCCATTGCCCAAATGCTGTGTACTGGCTGGATGCCAACACCCTAAACAGCAATGTAATGTTTAATGATTAGTGGATAGAAACGAGGAGATTTCCTGTAAAAATCGCTGTCCATATTTCTTAAGCTTATTCTGTCCTACGCCGGATACGTTAAGCATTTCGTCCTCATTCTGGGGGAGTTTCTCGCACATGTCGATAAGGGTTTTGTCGGTGAAGACGATGTAGGGCGGGACGGATTCTTCTTTGGCAATTTGGAGGCGGAGCTGGCGTAAGGTCTCGAAAAGAGCGGAGTTACGGCTGGAGTTTGCGGCGGTGGTGCCAGCGGATGAACCCACTTTGAAAGCGGAAAAACTGTCTTTTTCGAATGGATTTTTGCGTTTCTTTGAGGCTGATATTTTCTCTTTTTCTTTGAATTTCTTTACTATAATTTTGATATTTTTTGTTTGTAAATCTGCGATGTTTCCTACTTTTAGGACACTATATTCGCCCTCAGTCTGAATGATATAGCCCATGCGGATCATCTGGCTTATAAGGAGCCGGAGGTCAGCTTCGGTGCGGTTTTCCAGTTTGGCATAGCAGTTGTAGGAGGTGGCACCGATGTCTTTCAGGCGGGCTTTTTTGGAGCCAAGGAGGGTGCCGGTTACAAGAGCCTGACCGTAGCGGCCGCGCATTTCGGTGATGCAGCCGACTACCCATTTGGCATCCAGGGTCATATCCAGTTCTTCAAATTCCTGGTGGCAGTTGCCGCAATTATCACAAGGCTGATGTGTGGTTTCTCCGAAGTATTCCAGGATGTAATTGCGCAGGCAGGAGGTGGTCATACAGTAGCCTTCCATAAGTTGGAGACGGCGGGAATCCTGATGTTTTACCTGTTCAATTTCCTGAAAATCCATACCTTCGAAGTCTTTGCTTCCAAGAAGGAGTTTGCTGATCATCACATCCTGAGTGGAAAAGAGAAGGATACATTTTGCAGGTTCACCATCACGTCCTGCGCGGCCAGCTTCCTGGTAATAGTTTTCCATGCTCTGAGGCATGTTGTAGTGGATGACGAAACGCACATTGGATTTGTCGATTCCCATGCCAAAAGCATTGGTGGCAATCACAACCTGAGCGCGGTCATAGATGAAATCATCCTGACTTTTTTTGCGGATATCGTTGCTCATTCCAGCGTGGTAACGGGTTACAGAGACGCCTTGTTTCAATAATTTCTCATACAAAGTATCCACGTTTTTTCTGGTGGCACAGTAGATGATTCCGCTTTCGTTTGGGTGGGTTTCTATGTAATTTTGGATAAAGATGTCCTTCTGCTTTCCAGTGAGATGTTCCACTTGATAATAGAGATTTTCTCTGTCAAAACCAGTGACAACAACGTTGGGATTCTTCAGTTTCAGGATCCTTGCAATGTCATTTTTTTACCACTTCTGTTGCGGTGGCAGTGAAGGCACTGATGATCGGATTGCCAGGCAGCTGTTCCACAAAATCTATGATTTTTAAGTAACTTGGACGGAAATCCTGTCCCCATTGGGAGATACAGTGGGCCTCGTCTACAGTTACCATGGAGATAGGAGTATGGAGTGCGAAGCTTAGAAATGAAGCTGTTTCCAGTCGTTCTGGTGCTACGTAAATAATCTTATAGACACCTCGCGCAGCGAAAGAAAGAGCCTTATTGATTTGTCCCTCAGTCAGCGAAGAGTTGATATAAGCAGCATGGATCCCCGCTTCATTCAGTGACTTCACCTGGTCCTGCATAAGAGAAATCAGCGGTGAAACCACCAGCGTAATTCCTGGCAAAAGAAGCGCGGGAACTTGATAACAAAGAGACTTTCCGGCCCCCGTGGGCATGATCGCCAGCGCATCCCGTCCGCTTAAAATGGTATCTATAATTTCCGTCTGCCCTTCCCGGAAGGAATCATATCCGAAGTAAGTTTTTAAAAAGTTTGTAAGGGAGTTACTGGTGGAGTACCAGAATTCATTTCTTGTATATTCGAATTGTTTGTTGTCAATTTATTGACCTCCTGCGATGAAAATAGGTGACTGTTTAGTAGTTGCAAAGTTGCACACTTCGAGGGTGCTTTTAGTTTTTTATCATATTTAATATTGCGTGCATTGAGGTGCTTTTAATTTTTTATCATTTTTAATGCTGCCTGCGCCGTCTTGCCTGTAAGTTCTGTAATACTGGAAAGCACTGGCACATCTCCATATTTTCGGTTTTCATAAAACGCATAATAACATCCATATAGAATGTAAGTGAGCATAATATTAATGTCCTTGTCATCCCGATATTGAGGGTAAGCTCCAAACACCAGTTCCTTTAAAGCTGCTTCAATTTTCTGCACCAGGCATTTACTCCGGCTTCCCGAAAACAAAATTCCAATCAGCGAATCCTTTGCCAGAAACCCCATAAACAGTTCCCTGGAAAAAAAAGGTGGTATCCTCCAGCACTCTCTCCGGATGAGTGAGATTCTCCATAATTGATACCACAACTTCCGTTTCCAACGTATCCGAGAGATGATAAATATCCTGATAATGTGCATAAAATGTAGATTTATTGATCTGCGCTTTCTCACACAATTCCTTAATCGTAATCCTCTCAAGTTCCTTATGAGAACGCAGCTCTATAAAAGCATTTATAATACTCTGTCTGGTTTTTTCAATTCTGATATCCATATAGCGTTATCCTTTACTTTAATATTGCTATTTAGTGTGTTGAAAAGTTCCAGCCGACACACAGCATTTGGGCAATGTGTATTACTCCAGCGAGCCATTTCAGGCGCGCTCTTAGCGTAAGCGAAATCCAGCGCTTACGGAGACTTATGCGTGAGGGCTCTCCCGAACGCATTAGTCGCAGTTAGCGATTAGTTTGCTGGAGCGTTGCGCCGGCGAGTGAGT
>ENA-OPYU01000241-OPYU01000241.1-human-gut-metagenome-genome-assembly--contig:-NODE-241-length-22301-cov-5.504104_pt1 | contig 22301 bp, 21 predicted proteins | sample MGYA00242637_ERZ504482 | MGnify/ENA primary metagenome ERZ504482 (study PRJEB26092, sample SAMD00036237) | human gut metagenome | host: Homo sapiens | study: EMG produced TPA metagenomics assembly of... | reverse complement strand
GAGCAGTCATAATAAATGCACCATTCTGATTGATAGTGCCAGCCAGCACCTTATCACCCTGCTTTTTCTCTACAGGAATAGGTTCACCGCTTATCATGCTCTCATCTATAAAGGTATTTCCTCCGACAATGACTCCATCCACCGGAATTTGCTCGCCGGGACGGACGCTCACCTTATCGCCGACCTGGAGGTCGGCGATCAAGATATCCTCTTCCCTGCCGTCCTTCACCACACGGGCCGTCCGAGGTTGTAATCCCATCAGTTTACGAATAGCTGTGGAAGTTTTTCCTTTTGCTTTCTCTTCCATCAGTTTGCCAACCAATACGAAAGCTATTATAACAGTGGCAGCTTCATAATATACATGAGGTTCCAATCCGCGGCTGTACCAAAATTCGGGATAGAACGTATTAAACAAACTGAACAAAAATGCGATGGAGGTGCTAAGTGCCACCAACGTATCCATATTACTGGTACGCTGAAGCGTCTGTTTCCAGGCATTCATATAGAAAGAACGCCCCGAATATAAAATAACAGGAAGTGAAAGCAACAGCATCCACCAGTTTACTCCCGGAACATTCATCAGAAACATCCCCAAAACAGCTACCGGTAAAGCAAAAATCCAAGCAACGATAGTCTTCCGCTTCAACAGTCCGTAATAAGATTGCTCCGCTTCCTCTTGCTCCTGTACAGAGTTATCCTCATCTATTATCAAATCAAAACCTATTTTCATCACAGCCTCTTTCAGTTGTTGCGGAGACACAATATCCGGATTATAAGTCACCGCCAAAGTAGCCGTCGCCAAATTAACCGATGCATTTTCCACGCCTTCTTGCTTCCTTACAATTTTCTCCACGTTGCCGGCACATGCCGCACAATGCATTCCCGTAACGGGATATAGTTTTTTTGTCATATCGTTCATATTCATTTCTTTACTTATTTATTATAGCTTATCAACGGACAAATTTAGCAAAAAGTTCATGCAATCTTGTTGCAAACAGATAAATATATTTTCGCTTTTTAGATGGACATTTCACGAAGTTATTCTATATTTGTGGAGAAAGTTAGGATAAGTAATCCATGCAAATAACAAAAAGTTATGAAAAAAAGAAATCTCGTATTGTCTGTTATGGCAACTTGCCTTGTATCCTGCTTTTTATTATCGGGATGTAATGGACAAAAACAAATTGATAGTGAAACAGTGAAGACTGTAAAGGTGGAAGAACAAGCCCATTTACAAGATGACACAGTCTCTCCCACCTGTCAGATTACTATTGATTATAGTTATTTAGCAAAATCTGATGCTGCGGATAGCATAGTACAACGCATCAACCGCACCATACAAGCCCACATTTTGGGAAAAGAATATACCCGGATGAATCCGGAAGTCGCTGTAGATTCTTTTAAAAATACCTACATTAACAACTACCGCAAAGATGTGAACGAGTTCTATCAGGAAGATATAAAAAATGGAACTCCCAAAGACGAACTTCCCACATGGTACAATTATGAATACGGACTGACCACCTATTTCAGCGAAGGCAAAGAAGGCATTCTGAATTTCATTGCAGAAACTTTTGAATATACAGGCGGAGCACATCCCAACTCATGGAACAAATGGATGAACTTCGAAAAAAATACCGGCAAACTACTTGCTTTGAAAGATGTATTTATGGCAGGGTCGGAAAAACCGATAAGTGACATGCTGCTGGAAGAACTGATAACAGAAATGGCTACCCGTTTGGAAGACAGCTCCATTACCTCACTGGAAGGACTTCAGAATGCAGGCATCTTGAATTCTACCAATATGTATGTACCCGACAATTTCTTGTTAGAAAAGGAAAAAGTATCTTTCCTGTATAACAAATATGATATCGCTCCCTATGCTGTAGGAATCATCACCCTTTCTTTACCCTACACATCGGTAGAAAAATATATGATACATTAAATAACGATTTTAAGTATAGAATGGAATTAATACTGAAATATTTCCCTAACCTCAGCGAACAGCAGAAAACACAGTTTGCCGCATTGTATGATTTATACACGGATTGGAATAGCAAAATCAATGTAATCTCACGCAAGGATATCGCTAATCTGTACGAGCATCATGTATTGCACTCGCTAGGCATAGCCAAAGTGATAAACTTCACCCCTGATACCCAAATTATGGACTTGGGCACAGGGGGCGGTTTCCCAGGTATCCCTTTGGCCATCTTATTCCCTGAAGTCCAATTTCATCTGGTGGACAGTATCGGAAAGAAAGTGAAAGTAGCTACAGAAGTAGCCAATGCTATCGGACTGAAGAATGTCACTTTCCGTCATTGCCGCGCCGAAGAAGAAAAAAGAAAATTCGACTTCGTAGTAAGTCGTGCTGTCATGCCTTTGGGCGATTTAATAAAATTATCCGTAAAAACATCAGACAAGAACAGCATAACGTCCTGCCCAACGGGCTGATTTGCCTGAAAGGCGGAGAGTTGGAACAAGAAACAATGCCCGTGAAGCACAAACAATGCTTTATGATCTGAAAGATGAATTCACAGAATGATTTTTTTAAAAATCTAAGAAAGTGGTTTATGTAACCATCAACGGTTAATAACTATAGATAAAAGAACAATGAAAATAAAGAAATTTGAATTCAATATGTTTCCGGTAAACTGCTATGTGTTATCGGACGAAACGAAGGAAGCCGTCATTATTGATGCCGGTTGCTTTTATGAAGAAGAAAAGCAAGCCTTAAAAAGATATATTGACAGCAATAACCTGACAGTGAAACATTTATTGAATACGCACCTCCATCTGGACCATATTTTCGGCAACCCATTCCTGTTACAAGAATACGGACTAAAAGCCGAAGCAAATCAAGCGGATGAATTTTGGCTGGAACAAGCCCCGGCACAATCACGTATGTTTGGCTTCCAATTGCCCGAAGCACCCGTGCCATTAGGAAAATATATCTTTGATGGAGATATCATTACTCTCGGCAATACCCAACTGGAAGCTATCCATGTGCCGGGTCATTCGCCGGGAAGTATTGTTTATTACTGCAAAGAAGACCACTGTATCTTCAGCGGTGATGTATTGTTCCAAGGAAGTATAGGACGTGCAGACCTTACAGGAGGTAATTTCGACGAACTTCGCGAACATATATGCAGTCGTTTGTTTGTACTTCCCCCCGACACGGTAGTCTATCCTGGTCATGGAGACCCAACCACTGTGGGAGCAGAAAAAGCGAACAACCCTTTTTTCCGATAAGATAAAACTTAAAATTTAACTTATATACTACTACCATGAAAACAGATTTATTAGCAGACCGACATATCGGTATACAGGAAGAAGACCTTCCCGTTATGTTGGAAAAGATTGGCGTAAAGAGTCTTGATGAACTGATTAACAAAACAATTCCGTCCAAAATCCGTTTGAAAGAACCTCTGCCACTGGCTGCTCCCATGACGGAACGGGAGTTTGCAGAGCACATTACCGAACTAGCTTCACAAAACAAGATTTATACCTCCTATATAGGTATGGGTTGGTATGATAGTATTACTCCGGCGGTCATTCAACGCAATGTATTCGAGAATCCTGTGTGGTACACCTCGTACACTCCTTATCAAACCGAAGTTTCACAAGGACGTTTGGAAGCATTGATGAACTTCCAGACTGTCATATCCGACCTCACAGCCATGCCATTGGCAAACTGCTCATTGCTGGATGAATCTACCGCCGCTGCCGAAGCCGCCACCATGATGCATGGACTTCGCACCCGCGACCAACAAAAAAGCGGAGCCAATGTATTGTTTGTGGATGAAGAGATTTTCCCACAGAATCTGGCAGTCATCCAAACCCGCGCCCTTCCGCAAGGCATGAAGATCCAAGTAGGAAATTACAAGGAATTGGTATTTACTCCGGAAATTTTTGCCTGCATCCTGCAATACCCCAATGCCAGCGGTAGCGTAGAAGACTATCGTGAGTTTGTGGAAAAGGCACATGCTGCCCATTGTAAAGTAGCCGTGGATGCTGATATCATGAGTTTGGCATTATTAGTTCCTCCCGGCGAATGGGGAGCAGATATCGTATTCGGAAGTACCCAGCGCCTGGGTATCCCCTTGTTCTACGGAGGTCCGTCCGCAGCCTACTTCGCTACACGTGACGAATATAAACGCAATATGCCGGGACGTATCATCGGCTGGTCTAAAGACAAATATGGCAAACTGGCCTACCGTATGGCTTTACAGACCCGTGAGCAACATATTAAACGCGAAAAAGCAACTTCCAACATCTGCACCGCACAGGCATTACTGGCTACAATGGCCGGCTTCTATGCCGTTTATCATGGGCAGGAAGGTATCAAAAATATAGCAAAACGCATTCATAGCATTACCACCTGGTTGAACAAAGCCCTAACCCGCTTGGGATATGTACAGCATAATGAATTATTCTTTGACACCCTGCGTTTCAGTCTGCCCGACCATGTTTCGGCTCAGAAGCTGCGTACCATCGCATTGAGTAAAGAAGTAAACCTCCGTTACTATGATAATGGCGATGTAGGTTTCAGCATTGATGAAACCACCGACCTGAAAGATGTAAACCTGTTACTTTCCATCTTCTCCATTGCTGCCGAAGAAACCGTTCAAGAAGTGACAGACATTCCCGAAGCATCCTCACTGAATCGTGAACTACGCCGCCGTACTTCCTTCCTCACCCATGAGGTATTCAACAAGTATCATACTGAAACCGAAATGATGCGTTATATCAAACGTTTGGAACGTAAAGATATCTCATTAGCACATTCCATGATTTCATTGGGTTCTTGTACCATGAAACTGAATGCCGCTTCGGAAATGCTCCCACTCAGCAACTTAGGCTGGATGGCTATACACCCGTTAGCACCTGAGGATCAAACAAAAGGCTATCAGACACTAATTAATAACCTAAGCGAGCAGTTGAAGGTTATTACCGGATTTGCAGGAATCACTTTGCAACCTAATTCAGGTGCAGCAGGAGAGTATACAGGACTTCGCATCATCCGCGCTTATCTGGAAAGTATCGGACAGGGACACCGCAACAAGATATTAATTCCGGCATCAGCCCACGGTACGAATCCGGCTTCAGCCATTCAATGCGGATATACCACGGTGACTTGTGCCTGTGACGATAAAGGTAATGTAGACGTAGAAGATTTACGTGCAAAAGCAGAAGCCAACAAGGATGATCTGGCTGCATTAATGATTACCTATCCGTCCACTCATGGTATCTTTGAACCGGAAATTGCAGAAATTTGTAAAATTATTCATAAATGCGGAGCACAGGTTTACATGGATGGTGCAAATATGAATGCACAGGTAGGTCTGACCAATCCGGGTACCATCGGTGCTGATGTATGCCATTTGAATCTGCATAAGACTTTTGCCAGCCCTCACGGTGGTGGCGGTCCCGGTGTAGGTCCCGTTTGTGTAGCCGAACATCTGGTCCCGTTCCTTCCGGGACATCAAGTTTGGGGTAACAGTGCCAATCAGGTTTCTTCAGCTCCATACGGTAGCGCAGGAATCCTGCCTATTACTTACGGTTATATTTGCATGATGGGCGCCGAAGGTCTGACCAATGCCACCAAGACTGCCATTCTGAGCGCCAATTATCTGGCAGCCTGCTTCAAGGATACCTACGGTATTGTATATACCGGTGCTACGGGCTTTGTGGGCCATGAAATGATTTTAGATTGCCGCTATCTGCATGACGAAACCGGTATCAGCGAAAATGACATCGCCAAGCGTCTGATGGACTATGGCTATCATGCGCCCACCCTTTCTTTCCCGGTTCATGGAACATTGATGATTGAACCGACTGAAAGTGAAAGTTTATGGGAACTGGATAATTTCGTCACTGTGATGCAAACCATCTGGCAGGAAATTCAAGAAGTGAAGAATGGCAGTGCCGATAAAGAAGATAATGTATTGGTCAACGCCCCGCATCCTGAATATGAAGTGGTGGCCAATGAATGGAATCACAGCTACAGCCGCGAGAAAGCCGCTTATCCTATCGAATCGGTACGTGATAACAAATTCTGGATCAATGTAGCCCGGGTAGATAATACATTAGGTGACCGCAAACTGTTGCCTACCCGTTATGGTAAGTTTGAATAAAAAAGCATTGTACTAAAAAGAAGAAGAGAGGATCAAAACTCAGTTTTTGAAAATATGAATTTATAATTTGAAATTTGAGCATCCTAAAAAACTAAAGAAAGGGCCGTATCATTAGTCAATACAGAGCTTGATACGACCCTTTTAAGTTTATAATTACTATCTGTAACTTTTCGGAGCTGTCATTTTAGTTTTGACACACCTCCTCCCTCTTTTCAGGAACTATCCTTTTACTTTATCCACAGTAGGAGCAGCTTGAATTCTATAGTCGTCCGAACACATAATATCAGTATCCTAATTCATAAGGCTGTTCTACAGCCGGAACCCCGTCAGACATCCATTCAGGCATTGCTTCTTTTTTCAGATAATGATTAAAGAACTGGAACATACGTTTTTGAAAATCTATTTTGTTGGCAATCTTTGTCGGCCAATGCGGTTCGCCTGTATAGTTCAGCATCCAACAAGGCTTTCCAAGACGTTTCATTGCCACAAAATATTCTATTCCCTGATACCAGGGCACATGTCCGTCAGCATCATTATGCATAATTAAAACAGGTGTTTGTACCTTGTCCATCGTGAACAGAGCAGAGTTTTCCAAATAACGCAACGGAGTACTCCAAGGCGTACCGGCCAGACGGCTCTGAGTATGTTCATACTGGAACGAGCGCGCCAGCCCCGATCCCCAACGGATACCTCCGTAGGCACTGAACATATTGACCACCGGAGCACCTGACTCAATAGCCGCAAACAAATCAGTACGTGTAGCCAGATAAGCCACTTGATAACCGCCCCAACTATGTCCCTGCGCACCTATGGCTTTCTCGTCAATATAACCTTTGCCTATCAGCATGGCAACCCCCGGCATCAGACAGTTATAGCAACTCTCACCCGGATAACCGTCTACATAACGTATGTCCGGATTGAACACAATATACCCGTTACTGTTATAAAAAATGATAATCAATGGTAGACCGATGCGGTTCCGGCATCCGGTAATTAAACAGAGTTTCTGAATTTCGCTCATAGAAACTCACAATCATCGGGTATTTCTTGGCCGGATCAAAATTAGCAGGCTTGTACACCACCCCTTCCAACTTACGACCATCTAAAGATATCCACGAAACCAATTCAGCAGTTCCCCACAAATAGTCTTTCTGTTGGTCAATGCCATGAGTCAACCGAATAGATTTCTTGAAATCGAGTGTAGCATAATGAAGGTCAGGATATTGCTCAAAACTTTCCATCGTATAGATTACATGGTCTGTATTTTTCGCCTTATAAATACTGCGTAACATATAGTTACCCGCTATCAATTCTTTGGGAGAAGCAGCGGTGGAAAAACGAGCCTTGTAATACCCGTTCCCTTTGGTCACTTCGTTAAAGCCTTTCAACAACTGTGGCTTGTTCAGGTCAACCACACGCTCCTCCTTATCCAGTTTTACCAAACGATATGAAATCCGGTTCTTACGTCCATTCATCGTCAGATTGACAGGTTCCTTCATGGCATCCGGATCGAATTTCCAAATATCATAACGGTCATAAATTAAAAGGGACTCATCCCGTTCCGTCCATCCGGCAGTTCCATGTGCGTTCGGATAGTCAGGTACATCATTCTCTTCATCCCATGCGAGGAAAGAAACAGGGGTAGTCAACTGAACCTTTTTCCCATCTGCCATAGAAAGAGTATACCAACAACTGTCTGTTTCAGCATACCAATACGCATACTTGCCTTGTGGTGAAAGACGGTATCTGCCATAATCCGCCGATGCCAGTAATTTACGGCTGCCATCTTCCAAAGACACAGTGTAATAATCACTGCGTGTCCGCCCTTCCCACATGGAGGACAATGAATAAGGACGCGAAGTGGAAAGCAATGCCAACGGGGCATCTCCTTCATCTCCCAACAAAATCTGAGATAACTCCTCATCTGCCAGCTGACAAATACGACCACTATTTATATGATAAACCGCTTGATAGCTTCTTTTCAACTCTTTCTCCTTATTATAATTCTGTACAGTATATTGCACCGGCTCGTCCCAACTCCACACCTGCACATTGGGACGGTTCTCCGCCAATTGCAACGTATCCTTTTGTCTAGGCTCAGGCGATGTGCCAAAAAACAACCGGGAAGCACTCTTCGAAAATTGTAATTTCCCATGCTCACTGATCACCCACCCTTTCGGAAAAGCCTGATTGCCACGTGCCGCAATTTCTGCTGCCGGTGCTCCCTGCTGTGACAACCACAAGCTCATGCCCTTATAGCAAGAATCTTTCTGTGCACAATATAAGAAAGCCAAGTTTGCTCCATCTTCATCAAAAGTTACCTGTTTAAACACCCCGTCACCTTCTTTTATCAGCGTCTTCACACCTGTTTCCGTATTCAGAAGATACAATCTCGGCTTTTCCTTTGCCTTGTCACCAGCGGTAATATAATAAAGCATTCCGCTTTTCTCTACAAAATTGAAAGCTTTCACGGCAGGAGCCTCATACCGGGTACTGAGTTTTCCATTCAAAGGTCGGACATACAAAGTCGAGTCTTTCTTTCCCTTTTGAAAAGCAAGCCAGTCCATTTTCTCTGCCAGCTTGAATGTTCTCAGTGAATCAATCACTTCCCTGTTACCCGCAAGTGAATAAATGACCAATGCATCCATTGGTATCTTTTCTTTCTTTGTTTTCTTTATCTTCAGGGAATCCATAATCATCTTACCGGGTTTCTGCGACACAACCAGATAGTCGGATGAAGCAGAGAAAAGAAAACGGCCCGCCTGCGGAAAAGTGGCAAGTTCCTTCCCTTGTGCATCATATAAACTCACCACAGCATCCCCCTCCCAAGGTTCCATCTTGCATGCCACCCACTTTCCATTATCAGAAATAGCTTGCCCACTGATACGCTGCCAAGCAACTAAATTATCTACTGTGAGACTTTTCGAGGCTGTCTGCGCCATAACAGGCGACAGATTCCCTATACATAGGGCAAGAGCCAGATACTTTACATGTTTCATATCCATTTTGTCGTTACTGATTAGTTCGATTTTTATAAAGGCTTATTTTTCTCATATTCCGTTTCATCTTCGGCTGCAATCAGATTTAATTCCCTACTGCCCTCCCCATACAGAACCGCATGACGTACTGCAAAATTTTCCAAGAACAAATGGTTCAACGTAAACAGTAATCCATTTAAGTTCTCATTTCTGACAGAAGGTTTCAACTGACATTCCCAAAATTGAATAACATGCCAGCCCATATCACGAAGTTTTATACGTTCCCGCAAGTCACGTTCTTTGTTCCTTTCTATTTTATTTTTCCAAAAATCCACATTACTTTTAGGAAGGCGAAAATAGCGGCATCCTTCATGCCCATGCCAAAAACAACCATTGACAAATATTACTGTTTGATATTTGCGAAGAACAATGTCCGGTGTGCCCGGCAAACGCTTCACATTGATACGAAAACGAAAACCGTGCGCAAATAAAAATTTGCGTATAATAATCTCAGGTTTTGTATTCTTACTACGAATCCGAGACATACATTTACGACGCTGTTCGGAAGTCAAGACATCTGCCATCTATCCACTTTTTAAATAATGCAAATATATAAAAAACGGACAGAAGTCTGATTCTAAAAAATAATTTTGTACTTTTACCGCCACACATAATCCATATACATTCAACACCAAACAATAAAAACCATGACAGCAAGAAACAAGATTCTAACCATCATGGGTATCATTATACTCATTGGAGTTACCTCAATGGGATTCTTTGTATTTCCAATCGGAATTTCCATATGCGCCATTGTAGGCTTATGCTATGGCTGCAAGTATAAAGACAAATTGTTTATCCGATACTCATCTGTAGGATTAATAATAGGTATCGGACTTTCCATTTACACTTGGTGCCTAATCTCATCGATGTAAACCAGTGTAAATAAAAATAGAGGGGTTATGACAACCCTTCTATTTCACCATTCACTATATCAATATGCAATGCTTGCGGCTCCTTCGGCAATCCCGGCATACGCATTATTTCTCCGGCAATGACTACCAGCATCTCAGCTCCGGCATTCATCACAATATCCTGTACATGGAATTCAAAGTTATCTACCGCACCATAAATTTTGGGGTCGGTAGAGAATGAATACTGCGTTTTTGGCAATACAGATAGGGAAATTTCCATACCCCAACTCTACAATATGTTTCAGTTTCTTACGGGCGGCGGCACTATAGGTAATGATACTGGCCCCATACAAGTTACAAGCCACCTTCGATATTTTAGTTTCTACACTGTCGTCATCATTGTAGGCATATTGCAGAGGCTCGGAAGGTTGTTCCTCAATGGTTTTCACTACCAGTTCCGCCAATTCTACTGCCCCTTCGCCCCCATCAGTAAAGGCATTGTTTACGGCAAATCCCACTCCTTTTTTCTCGCAATGGGTACGGATATAATCCACTTCTTCATCCGAATCATCTCCATAACGGTTGAACGCAACCACAACCGTCTGACCGAAATATTTCAGATTACGCAGATGTTTGTCCATATTGGCTATACCTTGTTTCAAAGCTTCCAGATTGGGTTCCTTTATCTTATCCTGTGATACGCCGGCATGCATTTTCAACGCACGGGCAGTAACCACCAGTACGGTCAGTTTAGGTGTAATACCTGCCTTACGGCACTTGATATCATAAAACTTCTCCGCTCCCAAGTCAGCCCCGAATCCGGCTTCGGTAATGGTATAATCACTGAAAGTCATTGCCATCTTGGTTGCCAGAATAGAGTTACAACCATGAGCAATATTGGCAAACGGACCACCGTGCACAAAAGCGGCGGTATGCTCCGTAGTCTGTACCAGATTAGGAGAAAGAGCATCTTTCAAAAGAACTGTAATGGCTCCGGCAACTCCTAAATCTTTTACAGTAAAAGGTTTATTGTCATACGTAAAACCTAATAAAATATTTTCAATGCGACGACGCAGGTCCTTTTCATCCTTGGCCAGACACAGAATAGCCATAATTTCAGATGCAGGAGTAATATCAAACCCTGACTCTTGGGTAATTCCGTTGGTCTTCGGTCCTAGTCCTGTAACAATATAACGGAGGGAACGGTCATTCACATCAAGCACACGACGCCACAGCACTTCCTTCAATCCGAAACCATTATCACGATTCTGATAAAGGTAATTGTCCAACAAGGCCGAAATCATATTGTGAGCAGAAGTGATGGCATGAAAATCACCTGTAAAATGAAGATTAATCTTATCCATTGGCAAAACCTGGGCGTATCCTCCTCCGGCAGCTCCCCCTTTCATTCCGAAACAGGGACCCAATGACGGTTCGCGCAAGGCTACAATGGTTTTCTTTCCTATTTTATTAAGTCCCAAAGCTAATCCGATAGAAACGGTAGTCTTACCGATACCGGCCTTTGTAGGAGTAATGGCAGTAACTAGAATAAGGTTGCTCTGTTGCACCTTTTCTTCATCTATCTGACTTTCATCCACCTTGGCAATATAGCGCCCGTAGTTACTGATGTGCTCTACAGGAATACCGGTTTCCCGAGCCACCTGTTTAATTTTAACCAGCTCAATGCTGCGTGCTATTTCAATGTCCGTTTTCATCTTTTTACTAAATTTAGGCGACAAAGGTAATATATTTCCTTAACTTTGCTTTGGTTTCATATAACAAAATAATATAAGGAATAAGCAAATGAACAATTTTGTATTTTATAGCCCTACCGAGTTTGTGTTTGGTAAGGATACAGAAGGACAAACCGGAACTCTTGCTAAAAAGTATAACGCCCGAAAGGTGATGATTGTTTACGGCGGAGGCTCTATTATTCGTAGCGGATTACTGCAACGCATAGAAGAGTCATTGCAACAGGCCGGAGTGGAATATGTAAAACTAGGAGGTATACAGCCTAATCCTACTGACCCGAAAGTGTACGAAGGCATCGAACTGGCCCGCAAAGAAGACGTGGACTTTATGCTTCCCGTGGGGGGAGGTTCCGTTATTGACACCGCAAAAGCCATTGCGGCAGGAGTGCCCTACGAAGGTGATTTTTGGGATTTCTATATAGGAAAAGCCAAAGTGAAGAAGGCCTTAAAAGTGGGTGTGGTACTTACTATTCCCGCTGCCGGTAGCGAAGGTTCGGGCAATACGGTGATTACCAAACTGGAAGGTCTGCAGAAACTAAGTTTGCGTGTACCGGAATTACTACGGCCCGTTTTTGCTGTAATGAATCCGGAATTGACCTATACTCTCCCCCCCATATCAGACAGCTTGTGGCATTGCCGATATGATGGTACACATTATGGAACGTTATTTTACCAATACTCCCGATGTGGAAATCAGTGACCGGCTGTGTGAGGGAACTTTAATGGCTATCATTAAAGAAGCATACAAAGTGAAGCAGAATCCAAACGATTATGAGGCACGCGCCAATATCATGTGGTGTGGTACAATCGCCCATAATGGTACGTGTGGAGTAGGTTGTGAGGAAGACTGGGCTTCACACTTTCTGGAACATGAAATCAGTGCTGTATATAATGTGACGCATGGGGCAGGACTGGCAGTTATCGTACCTGCATGGATGACATTCATGGCAGAACATAATCCGAAGAAGATTGCCCAGTTTGCAAATCGTGTTTTCGGAGTTCCCGAAAATGAGGATTTGGAAGAGATGGCACTTGCCGGTGTATCACGATTGAAACATTTTTTCAGATACATAGGCTTACCGGTCAATTTCAAAGAACTAGGTATAGAACATCCTGACATTGAACTGCTGGTAAAAAATCTACATGAAAACAAGGGAGAATGGGTAGGCAATTATGTGAAGCTGAACAAAGAATATAGTAAAGAGATATTCGAACTAGCCTGCAAATAACCCACACAACTAAACAGTTCTAAAACATAGGCACCCGGTTTATCAGTCTTTACCGTAAAGTTCCTAAAGTATTCTATTTTCCAGATGCGATGGCACGGATATCTTTATTCTAACTACGTTATTCGTGTCAACCGCATCTGAAAAATATAGCATCATACAAGCGACAGAAACTCCATACAACGACCTCCTTCTTACTAATTTACGCCTCAGCATTTTCCAACCCTTTTTACTTCACTATTTATATGCTTTTTAGCATAAAACGCTAGGATTTTTCCAACCTTTTGGAGTAACTTCGCCGGACCTTTTTTGCAAAAAAACAATGTATATATTCCGGTCAATTCACGAAATTATAAATACGATTTTTGTAGCTAAAGGGCTGTTGGTAGAGATGTTTGAGAAGAGAAAAGTACACAGTTTTCGATACTCGGACGCACTCACCCTATTGAAAGAAGACGAAAACCGTTTAAAAATACTCATCGAAAAGGAAATCATACACCAAAACGGAAACTTTGTGGAACTGGATGCCCGATTCCTTGATTTCTTCGAACTGCTGCTGGAAGCAAACGAGGAAATCAACACTGCTACCGTAGAGGAAAACATAGAGTATCTGCACGAACTGATGGACTACTACCTGAAGGAAAAAATCCAGTCGCGCAAGGAAAGTTATGTACGCAATATCAAGATTACCTTTCAGAAACTGGCACGTGTAACGATACGGAACATTATCAATCTTCAACACAATATTGATAATGCTTTCAAACACGAACCTATGTACCAGATAAAATAGCCAAACTGCAAAATCTGGACAAAAAGCGAATCAACATCCAGCGGTTGATAGACTCTACCGAACATCTGATTCTGCACGAAGAACGAGATTTCTTCCGCCAGGCCACTGATGAGGAGCTGACTCGCATTCTGCTCGAACTGCGACAGGAACTGCAACTATCAGCCCACAGTCTGATTCGTGCCCAACAGGATATCATCAATTATCTGAACCAGATAAAGAATCAGGTGATACTGGTAGAAAAGATACGAAAAGTAAAATATCTGCAAGACCAGTTCGAGCTGCGTGCCCGAAGCAACCTGTCCGAAATCATGGAACGGGAGCGTTCCCTCCTGCTGGAAGGCAGTCCGCAAGCATCGTTCAAACTGTCGCCTGCCTATCTGGCCAGTGACGAAGCACGTCCCATCATTCTGAAAGTTATCAGCAATCAGAAGTACCGTGAAATTGTGCGGAAAAATGAAGCCGGGGCTTTCAGTGAAGAAGACTTGAAAGCACAGGCCATGTATGAAGAAGTGATTAATCTGGACGAAGTAGTGACCGCCTTTGTGCAGTCGGGAGCAGAAGCCCGTTGGAAAGGAGAACCGGTCAACGACCTTTTCTCTTTTCTGTTGCAGTATCACTTCCATCGCGAAGTGGACGAAAAGGAACGCACCACGTTCTTCTGTCAGATTGTCTCACTTTACGAAAACCAACTGGAAATCCGGAACGAGTTCGGACTCCACAATCAATATGAATACGCTAAAATATATCCACTCTGAGAATTATGGATTTAAATATACAAATACCCGATAATACCGCGTCCATCTTTGAATACCTGCAGAAAGGACTGTTCATCAGTTCCAACAGCACCAGTGAAGAAGTACGCGATATGTATAATGAAATAGATGAGAATTACGAGCCCCTCTATCAGTATTTTTCACAGATAAACTATACGCTGGAACGTGGAAACGAATATTTCTTCTTCTCGCGTATAGAACCTAAAGCCACACTGGAACCAAAAAATCATGCGTGCCTATTACTGGATAGATGTGCTCGACTTTTTCAAAACTTACGATGAAACTTTCGGTCCCGGATTCCGCTTCCAGCCCGAACAGATATTGGTGGAAACCAACATTAACATGCTGCTCCAGAACAAACTGGACGGTATGCGGAAACACTTCTCGGACAAGGACATCCGCAAGGAAGTACTGGAAAACATGATACGCCAGCTCACCAAAGACTCGTTTCTGGAACAAGAAAACGAGAAAACGAATACGTATAAGGTGATGAGCGCCTGGCATTATCTGGAAAGACTGATTGAAAGTATCAACATTTACGACGAAACCGAAGATGAGAAACCTGAGTAGAATAATCTTTATCAATAGTGCGAATATCCCTTATTCGGACGATATTTATCTGGACGGAAACGTTCACTTCATCGGCACGCAGGGAGTAGGGAAAAGTACCATTCTGCGTGCTATCCTTTTCTTTTATAATGCCGACACGCAACGACTGGGCATTTCGGTGGAAAAGCAAAATTACACGGATTACTATTTCCCCTACTCCAACTCGTACATTGTTTACGAAGTAGCAACAGAGAACGATGCATTCTGTATTCTGAGTTTCAAGTCGATGAACCGTGTGTGCTACCGCTTCATCCACTCTCCTTACCGTAAAGAATTCTTTATAGATGAGAACCGGATGGCCTATAGCGAGAGTGACCGCGTGCGTGCTGTGCTGGACCAACATGGAATAGAATATTCACGCATCATCTATACCTACGACGAATATCGGAACATTCTGTATGGAAACAGTACAAGTCCTGAGTTCAGCCGGTACTCGCTGATGGAGAGCAAGCAATACCAGAATATTCCGCGTACCATACAAAACGTGTTGCTGAATTCGAAACTGGATGCTGAATTTATCAAAAAAAGCAATCATTTCTTCTCTGAACGAAGACGAAACAGCCATCGACCTGAACAGTTACAAGGAGCATCTGAAAAACTTTGAGACTCGTCTGAAGGACATCGAAGAATTTCAGAAACGGGAAACCCGGAAACAAGCTAGGGAAATCACGCTATTATCCCAACAAACCTCCCAACTGCAAGGCGGACTGGTGCAGAACTGCCGCGAACTGGTCACCGCTTTTCGCAAAGCCGAAAGTATCCTTCCCCAATGGAAAGAGAAACAAGACCGCGCAGATGCCGGCAAGGGAAAACTGATGCGCCGGAAACAGGAGCTTCAAGATGAATCGCGCAAGCGCAGCGACAAGTTACAGGAAGCCCTGGCAGTGCTGAACAACGAATTGCAAAAGGCATTAGGCAAAGAAAAGGACTATCAGAAAAAGAACATAGAAGAGATTATAGAACGTTCTTCCAAGAAAGAAGAATGGAAGAACCGGCAGGTGGGATTGCTGGAAGAACAACGCATCCTCACCTCACAATATATGGAAATCTCCACCAAGTATAAATCACTGATTCAGACCCTGGACGAGCAATGGAACAAGATTCATGAAGCAAAAATCAAGCAACTGGACACGTTAAACAATACGTACAACGAGCGTCTGGAAGAGGCTCGCAAGGAATACCAGCGCTTCACCGATTCCCTTTATCAGGAATTTGAAACCCTGTCACAGCAGCTTCATCCGCTGAAAGCCGAGAAACTGAGTGAACTGAATGCCATGGATTATCAGATAAAACTATGCAGAAAGGAAATTTTCTTTGAGGAAGAGCAGCAGGAATTGAAAGCGCGCATCCAGAATTATGCCAACTTTCACACGGAACGAAAAAACCGTATCGCCCAAGCGCAGCTCACCATCAAGGAACTGACCATGACTTGGGAAGAGGAACAGCAAAAACAGTTGAAAGAAAAAGACTTGACCTTGCAGAAACTGCAACAGGAAATGCTGCAACTGCGTCCTCGCATAGACGAATTACAAGCTTTTCTGGACAACAGCAAAGACACCTTGCAAGGCTGGCTGAAAGAAAACAAAAAAGGATGGGAAGAGAACATCGGCAAACTGTGTGATGAAAGTATTTTATGGCAACGGGGACTTTTCCCGCAAATTACCATTGAAAGGGGGGAACTCATTCTATGGCATTTCCATAAATTTAGACAGCATCCATCGTCCCATCAAGTCTATAGACGACTACATAGCCGAGAAAGAAAACGGTGAAAAGCGTCTGGAAGAAATCACTGCCGCCATGCAACGCCTGCAAACTGAAAAGGAAGAAGTGCAGGAGCAGCTGAAACGCAAATACCAACCGCAGATAAAGGAGCAAAAAAAGTCTCATCAGTCAAATAGAGTATGAACTGGAACAATTGGAACGCCAATACCAGCAGGATATGCTCGACTTGGAAGAATGGAAGAAGAAAGCCAATGAGGAACGGAACACCAAAATAAACCAATTGGAAAACGCAAAAGCGCAAACGGGCTGCCGAACTGGAAGGAATAAACAACAAACTGAAAAAACCTGAACAAGGAGAAAACAGTAAAAAACTGGATAATCTGAAACAGGCATGGAACCAGCAGCAGCAAACGCTTGCCACCGAAAAAAAGACACAGGCGGAAATTATCGGAAAGGAAGAAAAAGAAGAGCAACGAAGAATCTCCTCCATCAAAGCTGAATATGAAGCAGATATGCAAAAAGAGCTTCACTCGCAAGGGGGCGGATACCGAACGTTTGCAAGATATTGCCAACCAACTGGCTCAACTGGATAAAGAACTTTCTTTCATTAAGGAAAACGCGACACTGGTCATCGAATATCAGAAAGATAAACGGGACTTGATAGACCGTATCCCCGGATGGCAACGGGAACACGACGAACAGAAACGTCTGCTCCAGCAGGAACGGGAAACGCTGAGAGTGGAAACATCTGTTCTGCAAGAAAAAATAGACCTTCTGAACAAAGAACTGGAAGAAGCGGAAGAAAATGTAAGGGAATTGCAAAAGAACTTGGAAGCCTACAGTAAGATTTCGGCATACGACTGGTACAAGCCGCATCAGGATATATTCCGTTCTGAAACCGTACAGACCATACAGACCACCAAGACTTGTATGGAGCTGATTGACGAACTGACCCGCCAGGCCAACCAATTCACACAGGTACAAAGCAAGCTCCGCAAGGAAGTGAACCTTTTCACCGGACATTTTGATGAGGACAACACTTTCAAGTTCCGCGTAAAGTTCAACGAGGACTGGGAATATGTACGCTTTGCCGACGAGCTGCACGACTTTGTGGAAGAGAACCGCATAGACGAGTACATCCGTCGCATTAACAATGAACATTGGGATACCTTCAAACGTATCAGTATGGATACCTCCATGCTGACTTCATCAGAAGATGATATTCAAGATGTGATCCGTGAAATCAATAAAGGTTTCGCTACCTGCAACTTTGTAGGAGTTATCCAGCGCATTGAAATGAAAGTGGAAGAGAGCAGCAACCGCGTAGTGAATATTCTACGTGAGATACAGAAATATTACCATGATTACGGCTATGACCTCTCACCGGAAACCAACCTGTTCTCCTCTGCCAAGGAGCAATTGGTAAAAGAAGAAGCGATCACTTTGCTGCGTACCTTTATCAAGGAAATACATGCCTACCGCTACGACAGCATCCGCCTGTATGATTCCTTCGAATTGCGTTTCCGCATTGTGGAGAACGGCAATGATACCGGATTTATCGAGAAGATAGCCAATGTGGGGTCGGAAGGAACCGACATTCTGGTAAAAGCGATGATAAACATCATGTTGCTGAATGTGTTCAAGGAAGGAGCGTCACGCAAATTCAAAGATTTCAAATTGCACTGTATGATGGATGAAATAGGCAAACTGCATCCCAACAACATCAGCGGCATCCTGAAATTTGCCAATGACCGGAACATTATCCTTATCAACGGTTCGCCTACCGAACTGAACCGTGATGCGTATAAGCACGTTTACCTGCTTACCAAAGGAACACAGAACAAGACCCGCATTGCACGATTAATCTCAGATAAACAGCTATAAAAGCCAGTAACAACGATCTGTATATATCTATATTATAACGCACAATCATTTTTTTGAGAGATTGTGCATTATTCTTTTTCCGTGAACATTCTTCTTCTTTGATAATTAAAGGTTATAGGCTATAAGAATTTTAATTCGGTGTATCCCAATCTAAAGTTGTTATTTTGTACGACACTTTTAAAACACCATAAAAAAATAAATTATGATAAGCGAAAAAAGAAGCAGTATGCTCCATGGGGTACTCTTGATCACCCTGTTCTCATGTGCGGCCTTTTATATAGGCGAAATGAACTTTGTAAAAGAGTTATCATTCAGTCCCATGATTGTCGGTATTATTTTAGGTATGTTATATGCTAACAGCCTCCGGAATAATTTGCCTGAGACATGGGTCCCCGGTATCCAGTTTTGTTCTAAACGAATCTTGCGTATCGGAATCATTCTTTACGGTTTCAGATTAACTTTTCAAGATGTGCTTGCAGTGGGCTTGCCCGCTATTTTTATTGACACAATTATAGTAACAACAACTATTCTAGGGGGTATCCTGATAGGACGAATGTTGAAAATGGACCGGGCATCGCACTGCTCACTTCCGATCGGCAGTGGTATTTGCGGTGCGGCAGCTATACTAGGCGCTGAATCGACCATTCAAACCAAACCCTATAAAACAGCCGTGGCTGTTTCCACTGTTGTTATTTTTGGAACTATATCCATGTTCATTTATCCTATATTATATCATAATGGCACATTCGTACTTCTGCCAATGAAATGGGTATATTCACCGGAGCGACCTTGCATGAGGTAGCGCACACAGTAGGTGCCGGCAACGCAATGGGCAAAGAAAATTTCCGATGTCGCCATTATCGTAAAAATGATTCGTGTAATGATGCTGGTTCCCGTTCTGCTCATTACCAGCTTCATGGTATCCCAACCGGCAATTAAGCCGGAGAACAAAATGGAAGTATGAAAAAGTCTCATTCCTTGGTTGCTATCGGTTTTCTGGCTGTCATCGGTTTCAATTCTTTCGATTTGCTGCCGCAAAGCCTGACTGCCTTTATCAACAATGTAGATACTTTCCTGCTGACAATGGCCATGACTGCCTTGGGTGCGGAAACCAGTATCGACAAATTCCGGAAGGCCGGAGCAAAGCCCTTTGTCCTTGCCTCGATTCTCTATATATGGCTGATAGCCGGCGGATACTTTCTGGTGAAATATATGGCGCCTATATTTATGTAAAAACAATCTGTAATAACCTATAAGCAGAAAATAATAAATCATTTCAGGTATATTTTACATGTACCTGCTACGGTTGGGGTGGGGAACTTGTGAAAGTCTTCCACCCTTTTTTCCACAAAGAAAAGACCAGCTTTCATTCCTGCAATATTCATATTGGAGTTATCCAAACAACCGGACAAAGAACAAATTTACATCCACATTTCTCCATACAAAGAGAATAACATTAAGCATATTTGTGTAATTTCGCCCAGCAATAAAACGACAAACAAATACGCGCTATGATATTTAACCAGACTGAAAAGGAAGAGAGAGCCTATCTCATGGATATTATTGCTTTACTAGCTGCCAATATCGAACAGATGGATAAGGCCATTGAAGATAAATCCAAAGACGTAATGGAGCACAAACTCTACTTGTGGGAAAATCTGTCCGAACTGGACCGCGCCGAGAAAAGTGCGGTCCGGCAGATAGTCACCCAACAAGTAGCAGCCAGTGAGTCCTTGGCCGAGAAAAAGAAACGTTATCGCAAAATGATGGCCATTCCCTATTTCGGGCGCATCGACTTTCAAGAAAAAGGGCAACCTGAAGTCCTGCCATTATATATAGGTATCCACTCATTTTTCAATCCTCCCACCAATGAAAATCTGATACACGACTGGCGTGCCCCCAATCTCCAGCATGTTCTATGATTATGAATTAGGAGAAGCACATTTCGACGCCCCCTCGGGAGAAGTGAAAGGTAACATCCGTCTGAAACGCCAGTATCGCATCCGTGACGGAAAAATGGAATTCATGCTGGAAAGTTCACTGAATATTCAAGATGACATCCTTCAGAAAGAATTGAGTGGAAACTCCGATGACCGGATGAAGAATATAGTCGCCACCATCCAACGGGAACAGAATAAAATTATCCGTAATGATACATCGAACACCCTGATTATTCAGGGAGTAGCCGGTTCAGGAAAAACATCCATCGCCTTGCACCGTGTAGCCTATCTGCTATATCGGCACAAAGGGGAAATCACGTCCAATGATATCCTGATCATTTCCCCCAATAAAGTATTTGCCGATTACATCTCGAACGTACTTCCCGAATTGGGAGAAGAAAAAATTGAAGAATGCGGCTTTGAGGAATTAATGCTCAAAATACTGGATAACAAGTATAAAATACAAACCTTCTTTGACCAGGTGGCCGAAATACTGGACAAAGAGGAAGAAAATTTTTATAGAACGTATCCGATTCAAATCCACCACCGAGTTTATCCAGCAGATGGATAAATACATTCTATATTTAGAACAAAACGCATTTCGGCCAACCGACCTGAAAGCAGGACGTATCCCTATCCCTGCCGAGTACCTGAAAGAACGTTTCGCGGCATGGCACCGCCTGCCCATGCGCAGCCGTTTCCAACCAATGGCAGAAGAAATTGCCCGCGAACTGACTTTCACCTATCACCAAGAGCCGATGGGAAAAATACAGATACGGCAGTTGGGTAATGAACTGAAAAAGATGTTCAACAATAAAGACCTTGACTTGTACAAGGGATTTTATGACTGGCTGGGAAAACCGGAAATGTTCAAACAGGGTAAAAACCGGAAATTGGAATATGCGGATGTAGCCCCATTACTTTATTTGAAACTGGCCCTGGAAGATAATAAAACCATGTATGGCATCAAGCATCTGCTGGTAGACGAAATGCAGGACTATACTCCGATACAATACAAAGTTCTGGCTAAATTATTCCCTTGCCGGAAAACAATATTGGGAGATGCAAAGCAATCAGTAAATCCATACAGTTCCACCACCTGCGAACAGATCCAACGTGTATTAGTCGGCTCGGAAGTGATGAAGCTTTGTAAAAGTTATCGCTCCACGTATGAAATCACAGAGTTTGCCCAACGCATTGCCAAGAACGAGGAACTGGAAGCTATAGAGCGTCATGGAGAGGAACCGGCAGTCGCCTTGCTTCCCACAGAAAAGAAAGAGATAGAATGGATAGAAAACCTCATCACCTCTTTCCTGAAAGGAGCTGATGTATCCATGGGTATAATATGCAAAACCGTAAAACAAGCGGACAAGTTGTATGCAGCCATCAATCATTTGTCTGATAAGATCTGTTTGCTGACAGAAGAAAGTGTAGCTTTTGTCAATGGGGTGGTCATTACTACAGCCCACATGGCAAAGGGACTGGAATTTGACGAAGTGATTGTTCCATTTGTAACTGATAAAGACTATAGAACAGAAATAGACCGCAGCATGTTATATGTAGCCTGTACTCGTGCT
>ENA-OPYU01000240-OPYU01000240.1-human-gut-metagenome-genome-assembly--contig:-NODE-240-length-22331-cov-4.159431_pt1 | contig 22331 bp, 21 predicted proteins | sample MGYA00242637_ERZ504482 | MGnify/ENA primary metagenome ERZ504482 (study PRJEB26092, sample SAMD00036237) | human gut metagenome | host: Homo sapiens | study: EMG produced TPA metagenomics assembly of... | reverse complement strand
TCGCCGGATGCTTTGCATGAATTAAAACTTCCGGTCTTGGCAAATACCTCCGCTACGCTAGTCCTGTTTCGTACAGAAGATGAGGTTATGATCGATGAGATTCGTTATTCCTCTAAATGGCATGCCCATCCGTGAAAAATGAGAAGGGGATTGCCTTGGAGCGGATTAATCCTGATAGCGATACGCAGGATGAGATGAATTGGACTTCGGCTTCGGCCACGGCGGGATACGGTAAAACATTCTCTGCGCAATCATCATCCATGGAACAGTTATAATTTCATGCAATGATTTCTTTAATTGGGCCATGATTCCATGTTGATATTTAAGCAATCGTTTCAACATTTCCAGCTCATGAATTCTTTTCCCACTTGCCAGCTTTTTAGAAACGAATTCTATTACCTTTTCTTCCGCTTCGGACAACCGAATTGTATATTCTTTTTCATATTTCACAAGAAACTTATAATAAGAGCCCAAGCTATTATTATCAAAAATCCGAAGTACATCCATTTCTCCGTATTTATCAAAATCACCCAATGCCGGAATATGTCCTAACTTATTTTTCAGATTTGTATAATTCTCACGAATCAATTTAATATCACTAAAATTCGCATTATCAATCGCTTGAAAAATTCGTTTTCTTGAAACCTCGTCAAAGTGGATCGTACTTGCCCCAGGGATTACTCGTCCGCCTTCTGTAACATAACGGCGAATATTATCCTTGTTATAACTGAGATCTCCGGATAACGCAATTGGTATCATAAAATTATTCCTATAATTTCCAATAAAATCCAAAACAACAACGTATTCTTTTTCTTCTGCTTTTCGAAGTCCACGCCCCAATTGCTGAATGAAAACAATTGGAGATTCGGTTGGACGCAACATAATTACCTGATTAATCTCCGGAACATCTACACCTTCCGAAAAAATATCAACAGAAATAATATAATCCAGCGCATCCTCACGTTCGTCTCCCGCCAAACGCTCAATAGCCTCTACTCTCGTTTCTTCCGAATCATTCCCACTTAACACCAGCGTACGCCAGCCTTTCGAATTGAATTTCTCAGACAGTATTCTTGCCTCATCAATGCGACTGCAAAAAATCAAACCTTTCACCCGTTCTCCACTGTATCCAAAAAATTCTGCCTGCTTCATAACGTTCAAAGCACGCTCATCGGATGTTAAGTATTGAAAATTTTCAATTTTATCCTGCTTAGATTTTCCAGCATCTGCGATGACTTCCAAATCGGTAATTCCAAAATAATGAAACGGGCAAAGCAAATCTTCTTCCATAGCATCCTGCAAACGAATCTCATAAGCAATCTGATGGTTAAAAATTTCATAAATATTTCTTCCATCCAGATTATCATCCCGTTTATCCGGGGTCGCCGTCATCCCAAGCCAAAGTTTAGGATGAAAATAATCCATTACCTTTTTATAACTATTTGCAGCACTATGATGCGCTTCATCAATCACAATCGCATCAAATGCTGTTTTTCCATATTTCTCTAATATCTCATCTTTACTTAATGTCTGGATCGTAGCAAACACAAAATCCGCATCATATTTCTGATGTTTTCCCGTAACCAGTCCCATCACCACTTGTCCACCAAACACTTTCCGATACGACTTCATGGCTTGTTTTGCAATCTGATTTCGATGTACCAAAAACAAAACTCTCTGAAACCCCAACTCACGCATAGCAAAAGCGGAGGCATATGTTTTCCCAGTACCCGTTGCTGAAATCAGCAATGCTCGATTTTCTCCAGCCTCATATATTTTTTGCAGATTATTGATAAATCCAACCTGCATAGAATTCGGCTGTAATCGATAAACCTCCAAAGATGGAATTTCTGTCTCACGCGCTAATTTCTTCTGTTTTTGAATAACCTTATTTCTTGTATAAGTATCTGTATATCTTTCAATAAATTCTTCAAAAGGCAATACCTGCTCAGAATTCCACAGTTGATCGAATTCCTCTACAACATTATGCGTATATTCCCCCTGCTCTGTTGAAACAATCTTTGTATTCCATTCCCGATTTGTTGTCAGAGCACTTGATGTCATATTGGAACTTCCCACAATGATCCGATATATTTCTTCCTTTTTGAAAATATATCCCTTTGTATGAAATCCTTCTTTCTATTTTCTGTCACAAACATCTTTAGCTCGAGATTTTCCAAACTGTGCGAGCTTTCGCAGAGCCTCTGGTTCACTGAATGTCAGATAATCTGTTGTGAGTATCTTTCCCCGGACTCCACGATATTTCAACTCCCGCAATGTCTGAAGAAGTGGCGTAATACCACCCATTGTAATGAACGCAACACTGATTGCAAACTCTTCACAGTTCAGCAGCTCGTCCTCAACAGATGAGATTACCTTACGCCCTTCTTTATAATTGTTTGATATAAACTGTGGCTTGTATGCCAGATTTGAAGCATGACTGTAATTGATAAACGCTGTCGTCAATCCTTGTTTCAACTGTATAATCTTCTTTTCTTCCATATTTGTTCCTTTTCGATCTTTTTCTGCACTGTTTCTCTTATTTTAGCATTTTACCAAAATAATCACAATCAGAACTTCAAAACAGGGAACCTCCCGCTACCGCCGAAGGTTCCCTGTCTCATTCCATTTTTATTATTCCACCGATAATTTCCCCAAAAATTCCTGCATTCTTCCATGTTCTGATGTAAAGACCTCTTCCGGAGTGCCTTCCACCGCAATGACACCTTTATCCATAAAGATGATCTTATCAGCCACGTTCCGCGCAAAATTCATTTCATGTGTCACGATCACCATAGTCATATGCTCTGCCGCCAGATCCTTAATTACCTTCAAAATCTCCCCCGTCAACTCCGGATCCAGTGCAGAGGTCGGTTCATCAAAAAACAGCATCTTCGGTTTCATCGCCAGTGCCCGTGCGATCGATACACGCTGCTGCTGCCCTCCGGAGAGCTGATACGGATATGCATCCGCCTTATCCGCAAGTCCCATCTTTGTAAGGAGCTTCTTCGCCTCTTCATAGACTTCTTCTTTCTCTCGCTTCTGCACACGGATCGGTGCATCTGTAATATTTTTGATGACGGAAAAATGAGGAAACAGATTAAAGTTCTGGAATACCAGACCAAAGCAGGACTGAATTTCTTTCAGCTCCTGCTTTTTCGGAAAAGCGGGTTTTCCATTTTCCACCCATGCCGCTCTTTTTCCCAGATACAAAATCTCACCGTCATCGATCGTCTCCAGCATCGTCGCACAGCGGAGCAGCGTAGACTTGCCGGAACCGGACGGTCCGATGATTGCCAGAATCTCTCCCTGCTCCACAGAAAGCGAAATATCCCGGATCACCGGCATCCCGCCGAATTCTTTTTTGATATGTTTCATTTCCAAAAGACTCATTTCGGAAACCTCCTAATGATAATAATTCAGCCTTTTTTTCAAATAATTCCATCACTCCGGCAACCACATAGTTAAAGATATAGTAGTAAACACCGGCGATAAAAAATGGAAGTACGGTTGTCTGTGCCGCCGCAATCTGTTTTGCCACTGCAAACATCTCAATATAAGACAGGGAATACACAAGGGACGTATCCTTCACCAGTGTGATCACTTCATTTGTCACAGACGGAAGCACGTTCTTTACCATCTGCGGCAGCACGATCCGGAAAAATGTCTGCCCTCTGGAATACCCTAAAAGTGTGGCTGCCTCATACTGTCCTTTGGGGATCGATTCGATTCCGGAACGATAGATTTCTGCAAAATATGCCGCATAATTCAGAGAGCATCCAAGAAGGATCGCCGTCAGCTTATACCCGCCGATATTCATCTGCCACAGATAATACGGTGCGAAATACCACACCAGAAGCTGCAGCATCAACGGGGTTCCGCGCATAATTGAAATATAGATCTTCACGATCCAGCTGATCGGCTTGATCCTGCTCACCCTACCGAAATATACGAGCATCCCCAGAGGCAGAGAAAAGATCAGCGTCATAAAAAATGATCAGGCAGGTCTGTCCGAATCCTGCTGTCATTTGCCTCAACATCACATCAAAACTCATGTCTCTTCCCCTCTTATTTTAAAGTCACCATATCCGCAATCTCGTATTTCTCAGCCAGCTTTGCAACTGTTCCGTCTTCTGTCAGTTTTTTCAGATCCGCATTGACTACATCGCACAGCTCCTGATTTCCTTTCTTAAACCCGATCGCATACTGCTCTGTATTCAATGTCTCATCCAGAATCTTATATCCTTCCCCTCTGGACTTGATCTGATAATTGGCAACTCCCACATCGATTGCAAGTGCATCCAGCGCGCCTGCCTGAAGCTCGGTAAATGCGGTGTTGTAATCTGCAAACTCATTCAAAGCTCCAAATGTATCTGCCAGTTTTTTCCTGACCGCCTTCTTCTTCACTCTGCAGCAGATCCAGTGCCGCGCTTGCAGCCTGTACACCGACTGTCTTTCCCGCCAGATCTTCCAGGGTATCAATACCGGATTTTTCTGCCACAACAATCACCTGACTGTTGTCTACATACGGAGTTGAAAATGTATAATCCTCTTCCCGTCCATTCATGGTAAATCCATTCCAGATGCAGTCAATCGAACCGGAATTAAGTTCCATGTCTTTGGAATCCCAGTTGAGCGGTTTTTTTACAAGCTCCCAGCCTTCCAGTTTACAGACTGCCTCTGCCAGCTCCAAATCAAATCCTGTGTATTCTCCGTTCTCGTCCATATATCCGTATGGCGGATATTCTGCATCAAATCCTACCGTAAACGTTTTCTTATCTTCCACACTTTCTGCTGTCTTTACATCTTCCCCGGATGCATTGTTTTTTCTCCACATCCTGCCAGTACCATTGCTGCCATCGCTGTCCCTGCCAAAATCAGCGCTAATTTCTTTTCATCTTTGTTCCTCCCTGTTTGTACGTCATTATGCTAACGATTGACCACTTTACTATACTAAACTGTTTTTCATGGTATCATATATTTCCGGCATTGTCAATGTTTATCGTGACAGGATATGTAACCTTGACAGAAAATTCCACAAATAGTATCATTTACTTATGTTATGAAAGAGAGGAATTTTTAAATGTCAAACAACCATGAAGAACAGATCCGAATCGTGCAGGAGACCGTAGCCGGCAAAGAGATCACCTTTGCTCATGTAATGGGTGGTCCGGCGCCGATCGTATATCAGAAACTTGGTCTGAATCCACAGGTCGATTATCGTTCTTCTGCTATCGGAATTATGAATATGACGCCGCCGGAATCTGCTGTCATCGCATCCGATATCGCAGTAAAAAGCGGAAACATTTACCTTGGATTTGCAGATCGTTTTACAGGAACACTCATCATCACAGGAGAGATTTCAGACGTCATGTCTGCCCTGACAGAAGTGGTAACCTTTTTCAGAGATTCTCTGGGATATGTCGTTTGTGATATTACAAAGAGATAGGAAGTGTGACTATGACTCGTATAACAAAGGAAGAACTTCTGGAAAAGATTTTCAATGATGACTATGAGCATCTGAAAGGGAAAAAACTGCGCATGACACGTGTTCGTGTTCCCGGCAAAGAAGTTTGTCTGGCTCACATCATCAATACTTCTCAGACCCCTGTTTATCAGAATCTGGGATTGCATATCGGTGTACATGAGGGGGAGGATCACACCGGAGAATCCATTGGTCTGATCCGTTTTACCCCATGGGAAGCAGTTGTCGTTGCTGCGGATGTGGCAATGAAAAGCGCCGATGTAGAAATTGGATTTATGGATCGCTTCTGCGGTTCCCTCATTTTAACCGGCGGTCTGTCACAGGTACAGACTGCGGTGGAAGAAGTCGTTCGATTTTTTCATGAAGATCTGGGATTTCGCACCTGTGAGATCCATAAAAACTAAGAGGACCGGAGACATGACGATATGAAAAAATTATTTTTGATGGGAAGAAGTGAAGCCGGAAAGACTTCCCTGACACAGGCATTAAAAGGGGAAGAGCTTCACTATGAAAAAACACAATATACGATTACGGCGGATGATACCATTGACTCTCCGGGAGAATATGCGGAGTCAAAACAGTTCGGTGCCGGTCTTGCATGCTTTTCTTTTGAAGCGGACGTTGTCGGGATCGTTCAGGCAGCGGATGAACCATACAACCTGTTTAGTCCCTGTCTGCGCACGTTTATCCTGCGGCCGCTGATTGGCATCATTACCAAGACCGATTCCCCCTATGCCAATGTTCCTATGATAAAACAGTGGCTTTTAAATGCCGGCTGCGATCGTATTTTTCTTGTAAATAACGTGACCCGGGAGGGAATTGACGAATTGATGGAATACCTTGCCGAAGATCCGGTCAAGATTACCATGGAACAGGCAAAATTCAAACAGCATCTGGGGCTGAATGAATGGGATCCTCTGCCGGATGGCGTAGAATATCCGGATGGAATTTAAATAAACTTCAGTAAAACACAAAACGAGATGCATTTCCATATGATGCATCTCGTTTTTATGTTTTACAATCTATCCGGACTGTTCGCTTCCTACACTTCTTTCTGTCCTCTGAGCCGCTTATAATAGAATCGCAGCTTTCCGATCAGCCAGGTCAGATATCGCAGCACCGGCTCTGTCGCAATGGCAAATACCACAAACAGCATCACGCACTTCGTAGTCATCCCTGTAATCGCAAACAGGTCATTGAGGAAAATACTGCAGAACAGAAGTCCTACGATACATCCGCCAAGGATCACACCGCGCAGTACATTCATCGGTGCACTGATCGTGTACAGGATCATAAATCCGACAATGGATAACAGCATCGTTGCTGCTGTGGAAATATCGGCTGAACTCACTCCAAATGTCCGTCCGAATATGACCAGCGCCCCAACTGCCAGCACATCAGTCAGTGCCGCAGGAAGTGCTTTTAAGAATACGTTTGTAAGGAAATGCCCTTTGATTATATTCTTATTCGGCTCCAGTGCCAGGAAAAATGCCGGTACTCCGATCGTAAACATACTGATCAGTGAAATCTGAGACGGTTCCAGCGGATAGGTAAACATAAATACAAAGGATACCAGCGACAGCAGGAACGAGAAAATATTTTTTACAAGGAACAGACTGGCTGACCGCTGAATATTATTGACGACTCTTCTTCCCTCCAGTACCACTTCCGGCATACAGGAGAAATCCGATTCCAGCAGAACGAGCTGGGATGCCTGTGCCGCTGCATCACTTCCGGATGCCATAGCGATACTGCAGTCCGCATCTTTTAAGGCCAGCACATCGTTGACACCGTCTCCGGTCATGGCCACAGTCTTTCCTTCTTCCTTCAATATCTGCACAAATTTCCGCTTCTGGTTCGGAGTGACACGGCCAAATACTGCATTGTTCAGGACTGCTGCCCGCATCTCCTCTTCCGTATGAAGCGTGGACGCATCCACGTATCGTTCTGCGCCTGCGATTCCCGCCTCTTTTGCCACCTCTGACACGGTCAGGGGATTGTCCCCGGAAATAACTTTCACCTCCACACCCTGCTCCGCAAAATACGTAAAGGTCTCTTTCGCCTCCTGACGGATCGGGTTTGCTAACAGTACATAAGCCAGAGGCGTGACTGCTTCTTTCAAAGGCTTCCCATCCGGTTCTTCTTTTGCTGTTCCAAATACCAGAACGCGGGCTCCTTTGGACGCATGTGCACTGATTGCTTCCTCATAATTTTCATACTGTTCTTTGAGCACAAATTCCGGTGCTCCCAACACATAGGACGCCTCTTCAAACGTCACACTGCTGTACTTGGATGCGGAAGAAAATCCTGTCTTTGCCACAGCCTTCTTCCCGGATGCGATTTTAAAATACCGTTTCATTGCTTCCATGGTAATATTATCACTGCTCTGTGCAGCCGTAAAATCTCCCAGAAGCTCAGAAAGCGGGCGCAGCTCACCTTCCTCGTATTCCTTGGTCGGAATCACATCCTGCACTTCCATTGTATTTTCCGTGATCGTTCCGGTCTTGTCCACACACAGTACATTGACCCGGGCAAGCGTCTCTATACACTTCATGTCATGCAGCAATACTTTTTTCTGTGCCAGACGGATCGAACTTACTGCAAGCGCCACACTGGCAAGCAGATACAGCCCTTCCGGGATCATTCCGATCACAGCCGCGATCATGGACGTCACACTGGATCGAAACCCTTCGCCCTGAAATACAAATGCCTGAATAAACAAAATAATCCCGATTGGAATGATGGCAACGCCGACCCATTTGACCAGCTTGTCCAGAGAACGGATCATCTCCGACTGTTCTGTATTCTGCATAGCTTTTGCTTCCAGTGTCAGCCTGGAAATATAAGAATCCGCCCCCACTTTGTCAAGCCTTGCATGACACTGTCCGGATACAATAAAACTTCCGGACATCAGCTGATCGCCTTTTCGTTTTGTGATCTCATCCGATTCTCCGGTCAGAAGCGACTCATTGACCTGCACTTCTCCTGCACACACTTCGGCATCCGCACACACCTGATTTCCGGCTTCGAAGATTACGATATCATCTATCACAAGATCTTCTGCATTGATCTGGCTCTTCTTTCCATCCCGTATCACCATTGCATGAGGTGCATTGAGCATCGTCAGATTATCCAGTACTTTTTTCGCCCTGGTCTCCTGAATGATCCCGATCAGAGTATTCAATACAATTACAGGTAAAAAGGTCAGATCTCGAAAGGAACCGACCAGGCAAAGCAGAACTGCCAGTACCAGAAAGATCAGGTTAAAATAGGTAAAGACATTTTCCTGAATGATCTCTTTTGTAGTCTTAGACGGCGGATCCACCGGCTGATTGGTCCACCCATGCATCCGATGCTCCTGCACCTGCTGCGCAGTCAGCCCCGTCTGATGATCCGGTCGGTATCTTGTGGTGGGAATCCGCTTCTCCAGTGTGATCTCCATCGTCTGCGTTTCGTCTATGCTTCGTTTTACTCTTCTTTCTCCACGCTTTTTCTGCCGCATTTTTCTCGCTTCCTTCCGTATGTCCAATCCTGATAGGATCTTTGTTTCGTATAATTGCTTACATTTTAACACACTGAATGCGTTTTTCCAGTAGATTCCAGGAAACTTTAGAAAATCTTCAAAAACTCTTCTTCTAAAACAGGAAAATCATACAGATTCCTTGTCTTCTTCCTCCATTTCCCTTATAATAATACAAGTATTTCAAAGAAAAGGATGATAGTGGATTACTATGAAATTAAGAAGCAGACTTGCAATTACATGTGCAAAAGGGACAAGTGCCCTGATCAAAAAAATTAAACCGCGGAAGCGGCGTTACCCTCCCCGGATATGTGGCAAGATTGATCGATCCCAATATTTTAAGCGTCATGGCTTCCCAGATCCGGGAGAAGACGATCGTTACCATGGGAACTAACGGGAAAACAACGACCAATGCCATTTTATACAAAGCATTGAAGGCCGAGGGAAAAACCGTGATCATCAACCGTACCGGAGCCAACATGCTCAACGGGATTATTTCGGCATTTGTTCTGGCCACAGACAAGCACGGACAGCTGAATGCGGATTATGCCTGCATTGAGGTCGATGAGATCGCATCTGTGGGAGTTCTCCCTCAGTTAAAACCGGACTGTGCGCTTTTGACAAATATTTCCAGAGATCAGCTGGACCGGTTCGGTGAAGTAGATATTACCTTTGACAAATTGAAAACAGCCGTCACCAGTGTCCCGGATACGACACTGATCATCAACTGCGATGATATTCTTTCCTATTCCCTAGCGGAAACAAGCGGCAATCCGTTTGTGACATACGGGATCAGCGAACAGATTTTTGATGACATCTCCCGCTCTGAGATCCGGGAAAGTATTTTCTGCCGAAAATGCGGAAAGAAACTACAGTATGATTTCTTCCATTATGGACAGCTTGGAATTTATCACTGCCCGAACTGCGGATGGGAGCGCCCGGATCCTGATTTTACAGCCACACAGATCACGCTCAAAGACGAACTCTATGCCTTCGATATGGGAGATCTGCACCTGGATTCTACGGTACGGACGCCTTACAATATTTACAACACTCTTGCTGCCTATACGGCACTGCATACCATGCATGCCCCGATGGCACATTTTAAAGAGATGGCAGAGTCTTTTGACTATGGAAACAACCGGGAAGAAATCCTGATGATCAACGGTGCCAGAGTACAGCTTCACCTGTCCGAAAAACCCGATCGGATTCCAGCAGAAGATTTCTCTCGTCTTAAAAGATCCAAAACCAAAGGATATTATCATTCAGATCAATGATACCTACCAGGACGGAGAAGATGTTTCCTGGCTTTGGGATGTCGATTTCCAGTATCTTGCAGACAGCAATGCAGCTACCATCACAACGTGCGGAACCCGCAAGCATGATATGGGGCTCCGCCTCAAATATGAGGACATCGACTGTACTTCAACTGATGATATGCGCTCCCGTGTTGAAGAGCTGACCGAAAACGGAACGAAAAAATCTCTACATCATTGTCAATTACTCCGGTCTTTACCGCACAAACCGAATGCTCAAAGAACTGGCGCAAAATACAAAGGAACAGAAAGGAGAACAGGCATGAAACTGACGATTGGACACTTATATCCCGACCTGTTGAATCTGTACGGAGACCGCGGAAATATCCAGTGTTTCCGAAAACGTCTCAACTGGCGCGGAATCGAGGCAGAAGTCATTCCCGTACTCTCCGGAGATAACATTGACTTTTCCAAACTGGATATCGTACTTCTGGGCGGAGGTTCTGACAGAGAACAAGAGCTCGTCTGCGGATATCTAAAAGAGATTCGCAAGGATTTCAAAGAATATGTAGAGGATAACGGCGTTGTGCTTGCCGTCTGCGGCGGCTATCAGCTGCTCGGCAAATATTACAAGACCGATAAAAAGATGATCGAAGGTCTTGGCATTCTGGATATCACGACCGAATGGGAACCGGAGCGTCTCATCCGCAACATTATCCTGAACAGTCCGCTGTTTGACACTCCTGTTGTAGGATTTGAAAACCATGGAGGCCGCACTTATATCGGAGATCACACTCCATTTGGAAAAGTATTTTTCGGACTGGGAAATACCGGAAAATCCGGTTATGAAGGCGTTATATACAAGAATGTAATCGCAACCTACCTGCACGGACCTCTTCTTCCGAAGAATCCGCAGGTTTGTGACTATCTGTTAGAGCGGGCGCTGAAGCGCAAATACGGTGAAGAAATAACCCTCGCTCCACTTTCCGACGATCTGGAGAAACAAGCAAACCGTTATATTGTAGACCGCTACAGTGATAAAAAATATGTATTAAAAGAGACGATTAAACGTCACACCTGAAAAGGGCCGAAAAAAGTCCCATTGGATCAAACTTTCCAATGGGACTTTTCATTGCCTGTTTATTTATTTTTTCTGAACATCAGTTTGATTTTTTCATCAGCTGAATGATCGGAAGATTTACAAGTGCCAGACCATATACGATCAGCAACTGTGTAAAGGTCAGTGTCTGTACTTTGAACACTTCATCCAGTGCCGGAATCGTCATTACACAAGTGATCAATACCAGACCAAGCAGGAATGCTCCGATCAGATAAATATTGTTCCAGAATCTCTTGGAGAAGATTACCGGATAATCAGACTTACAGTTAAATCCGTGTACCAGCCTTGCTGTACACAGTGTTCCAAATGCCATTGTGCTGGCAAGTACTGCGTTTCCGCCTTCTCCCGTCAGACCGATCATAAATCCGATCATTGTCGTGATTCCGATGCAAAGACCTTCTGTTCCGATCTTTGTCAGGAAATCTTTTGTCAGGATTGATTCATTCATCGGTCTCGGTTTTTCATCCATTACCTTTTTCGAATGCGGCTCCAGTCCAAGGGCAATAGCCGGAAGACTGTCTGTCAAAAGATTGATGAACAACAGATGTACCGGTGCAAATGGAACCGGAAGTCCTGCGATAGATGCATATAATACTGCCAGGATTGCTCCGAAGTTACCGGAGAGCAGGAACTGAATGGAATTCTTAATGTTCTGGTAAACATTTCTTCCGTTCTCTACTGCTTTGACGATTGTTGCAAAGTTATCATCTGTCAGTACCATAGAAGCAGCATCCTTTGATACTTCACTTCCTGTGATACCCATAGCAACTCCGATATCTGCCTGTTTGAGTGCCGGTGCATCATTGACACCGTCTCCTGTCATGGCTACGATATTTCCTTTTTCCTGCCATGCACGTACGATACGGATCTTATGCTCCGGTGAAACACGTGCGTAAACAGAAATACCTTCTACAAAGTTTTTCAGTTCCTCATCGGACATCGAATCGATCACTGCACCTTCACATGCTTCTGATTCATCTTCCAGAATTCCGATTCGTTTTGCAATCGCTGCCGCTGTCACTTTATGGTCACCTGTGATCATGATCGGACGAATACCCGCTCTCTTACATTCCGCAACCGCTGCCATAGATTCCTCTCTCGGCGGATCCATCATAGCGATCAGACCAAGGAATGTCAGATTGTTTTCATCTTCCAGAGACAACTCTTCTTCCGCAGATACTGCCTTGTAGGCGAATCCGAGAACACGAAGCCCTTCTCTTGAAAAGCTCTGATTCTGTGCTTCGATTTTCTCAATATCTTCCGGAGTAATGGCACGCACTTCATCTCCACACTGGATGCTTGCTGTACGTCCCATAATGACATCAACCGCACCTTTGACAACCATGATCGGTGTCTCATCAATCGTGTGCTTGGTAGACATCAGTTTTCTGTCACTGTCAAATGGATTTTCGCTCTCACGCGGATATTCTCCACGGATCTTCTGAATATCCAGACCAAGCTTGCTTCCCAGATTGATCAGGGCTGTCTCTGTCGGATCTCCGATCTCCACACCATCTACGTTCGTAGAATCATTACACAAAATACTGAAATACATCAGCTTTTTCCTGCTCAGAATCTTTCACATCGATCTTATCTGCAGGAATCACTGTTTCATTGACATAATACTGCTCGACTGTCATCTTATTCTGAGTCAGGGTACCTGTTTTATCAGAACAGATAATAGAAACACTTCCCAGACCTTCCACTGCCTGCAGTTTTCGGATAATCGCATGTTCTTTTGCCATCTTCTGTGTACCGAAAGAAAGTACGATTGTTACGATAGAACTAAGTGCCTCCGGAATCGCTGCAACTGCAAGTGCAACTGCAAACAGGAACGCATCTCCGATATTACCACCGCGGAATACATTGATTCCAAATAAAATACCACAGAACACCAGAATGATGATGGAAAGTTTCTGTCCGAACTGATCCAGATTCACCTGCAGTGGCGTTTTCTTTTCAGATGTGGTCTTTAACAGACTTGCGATCTTACCGACCTCAGTCTCCATACCAATACCGGTTACTACAAAGGAACCTCTTCCGTATGTGACAAAGCTTCCGGAATATACCATATTCGTACGGTCTCCAAGCGGAACCTCGCCTTCAATGGCATCTGTCATTTTTTCTACACCAAGACTTTCTCCTGTCAGAGCACTCTCGTCTACTTTCAGACTGGCGCTCTCCAAAAGACGTCCGTCTGCAGGAATATAATCTCCCGCATCCAGCATAACGATATCTCCGACTGTTACTTCTGCAGATGGAATCGGAACAACACTTCCGTCACGCAATACTTTTGCCTCCGGTCCGGAGAGCTTTTTCAGACTGGCCAGCGACTGCTCTGCCTTCACGGTCTGTACCGTACCAAGAATCGCATTGATCGTGATTACGATCAGGATAACAATGGCACTCTCCGCATCTCCTAAAAAATCCGGAGACGATCGCTGCAGCGATCAAAATGATCACAAGGAAATCTTTGTATTGCTCCAGAAAGATCTGAAGTGTGGTCTTTTTCTTCCCTTCTACCAGTTCGTTTGGTCCGAACTTCTCCTGATGTGCTTTTACTTCCGCAGCTGTCAACGGCTCTTGTTTTCCATTAATATCCTGTTTGACTTCTTCTGCAGAAAACTGATAATAGTTTTTCACATTCATTCCTCCATTTCTTTTATGCAATAAAAAAGAGACTTTTATTGCAAGTTATGTATGCAACAAAAGTCTCACCATTTAATCACGATACGGATGAACTTTTCCATCGTATTGACGACATCGTGCACGCCATAAGCGCTGGTTACTCCCTTTTATTTAAGAAAACTATAAAGCATTTTCCTTTTGTTGTCAACGATTTTTTCTGCAAACCATACTACATTCCCAGTTTTTCCTTGATTTTCCGCGCTTCCGGCGTATTGGCAACTCCGCCTTCTCCTGTCTCACGCAGAGAGACGTGCATACTCTCTCCGACCTCCTTCATCGCATCGATCACCTGATCCGGCGGAATCCTGCTGGTAATTCCCGCCAGTGCCATATCCGCAGATGATAAAGCATTGACAGCTCCGATCACATTTCTCTTTACACAGGGTACTTCCACAAGACCGGCTACCGGATCACACACCAGTCCCAACAGATTTTTCCAGCGCCATGGCCGCTCCATGTGAGATCTGCTCTTCATCTCCACCCTGTAAAAACACGAGTGCGCCTGCTGCCATTGCAGATGCCGCTCCAATCTCCGCCTGACATCCACCTGCCGCTCCGGCAATAAATGCACGGGATGCGATCACCTGGCCGATACCGGCCGCGGTATACAATGCATGGATCACCTCATCTTCCGATACCCGTTCTTCTTCATAAAGGGGAACCAGTACAGCCGGCAGCACCCCGCATGCACCTGCTGTCGGTGCTGCCACGATCCGCTTCATACAGGCATTGGATTCTCCCATCTCCAATGCTCTTGCGATCACCTTTGAGACAAATGGACCGCACAGCGGCTCTTTACTCTGACGGTATTCCTCCATCTGCGCCCCCATCTTTCCGACCAGTCCGCTGGCAGAGACCTGTGTCCTGTCATACTGCTCACTCGCTGATTTCATCGCTGTCCACATCTGCTGCATCGACTGCATTGACTCCGTCTCTGTCACAGATCGATCTGCCATATCTTCTAAAAGGACCGCTCTCCAAAACAAAACGTTCTTCTCCCGGCAGGATTTTTGAATCTCCTCTAATGAATGAAATGCCATCCGCTATACCCCCTCTGTCTCAATGTAAGTCACTTTGCTGATACCGTTTAAACGTTCCAGATCCCGAATCGTGTCCGGTTCTACAGGCTGATCCGTTTCAATCACCATAACCGCATAACCGCCCCGCTTGTCCCTGTGAAGCTGAAGTGTGGCAATATTGACTTTCTTTCCATATAATACAGAAGTCACCTCTGCCACTTGTCCCGGGCTATCTTCGTTTCTTATGATCAATGTCGGACAGGCGCCTGTACAGTTTACGGTGATTTCATCCAGTTCATTGAGCATAATTCTCCCGCCGCCAAGAGATGATGCCTGCACCACGATCGTCTTTCCGTCAACTCCCTCTACATCCAAAAGCGCTGTATTTGGATGCGCTTCTTTAATCTGTGTATTGTATATTTCAAACTCCAGTCCTTCCTGTTTTGCAACAGAAAAACTATCCGGAATCCGCATATCATCTGGTTTCATCCCCAAAAGTCCTGCTACCAGAGCACGATCTGTTCCGTGTCCTCTCCCTGTTGCCGCAAAAGAACCGCTCAATCCGATCCTTGCTTTTTTCGGTTGGCTCCCCAGCAGCTTTCTTGTAATATAGCCGATCCTTGCTGCTCCCGCAGTATGGGAACTGGATGGTCCTACCATAACCGGTCCGAGAATATCAAATATATTCATCTTTCGTTCTCCTTCTTCTCTTGTCTATTATTGTAGTATAGCAAGTTTTTGTCAAAATATCCATTCCAATCTGCCAGCATGATACATAATCTTTCGTGCTCTTCCTGCAGCAATTTTCTTCCATGTTCTGTGATCACATAAGACTTTCTTCTTCCTTCTTCTTTTGTCCTGAAAATAATCTGATTTTCCTCAAATTTAGACAGCATTGTATACAGCGTTCCCGGACCAACCTTCACTCTTCCGCCGGAAATTTTTTGCACCTTTTCCATAATGTCCACTCCACAGCATTCTTCGGATAACGCGATCAAAATATAATACATCGGCTCTGTCAGTGTCTGAAACTGCTCTCTTGCCATAGTCCACACCCTTCTTTATTCTTTCAATTTCAGTCGTTCTTCCACAACCTGAATCTGTTCTTTTGTCAGAGGTTCTTCCACTGAAAGACGTAAAATTTTCTGACCATAACAGATGTAGTAAATTCCGGAAATGAAAAATGCCATCCAGATGCTGCCATTTCCTTTAGATATTCTGCAAATGCATCACATTCCAGATATCCAAAACTACGAAACACTCTTTTCTTTGTTCTCATGAGATTTCCTCCTCCCAAAAAGAAATATCGAGTATCGATAATTTATACATTCATTATATTATCGATACTCGATATTGTCAATTTATTTCAGAAACTCATTTGCAAACATCGCCAGTGCATTCTCATCCCGACTGTTTCCGATTCCGTGGGTATCCACAAATTCTTCCGCTCTTCTGGCATCCTCATGCGTAAAACGATATACTTTTCCACCATTCTTTTTCCATGTCTTTTCGATCACATCCTGATACTCCTGTTCCTGATACCATTTGGAGTCTACATGAAGTCCTCCGTTTTTACTGTATGCTTCTTTTTCGTCCTCTGTCAGAGCGTCTGCATCCACATTCTCATTGATCCGATAATATTTTCACTGATAAAACGAACATTCTGTTTATGCGGTGCTTTTGGAATTTCTCCATCCTTGACAACATACACAGTAAACGGCCGAACCGTTTCTTTTCCTTTGCCATCCGGACCCATGCTGTCCTGAACATGCCAATTCAACACGATATACCCTGAATCCGTAAATTTTTGAAATTCCTCCGGATGAAAATCAAGCAGTTTCAATTTTTCAGAAAGATCTCCTTCTTCCGTATCATTGGCTTTTACTTTTCCTTCTGATATTGCCTGAGTCTTTAACACTTCTTCCGTAATTGCACCCTGCTGTGCCTCTTGAAGAGTAAAATAGCGATCCTGTGCTTCAATCACCGGAAATTCATTATATTTGATCTTAACGCTGCAGGACTCTTCTGTAATATTTCCAATGCTGTCCGTAACCTGATATACGACTTTATGTGTGACCGGGCTGTCTTTTTTATCCAGCTGCAAAAACCACGTATCCAGAAGTTCTTCGGATGACATTCCGTCTTTCCATGTTTTCACCTCTTTATCCGCTTTTCCGTCTTCTGTCAGTCTGCCGGGCGCATATTCAATCTGAACGATCTTAATCTGCGTAGTTAATTCCCCATCTTCCCGATCCGTACTCTGAACATCTTTCAACAGATCCTCCTTTTTTACGGTCTCTCCTTCAAAGTACTCTTTATCCGGTGCTGAAATCTCCGGAGCCCGGTCCCAGATCGCATACAATGCCACTTTTGCCATTTCCCTGCTCTCCCCGGTTTCGGTTCTCTGACTGGCAGCAATCTTTCGAAGTTCTTCATAAGAAATTCTGTTTTCGCGATTTTCCTGAAATGCCGCTTCTTTTGCGCCCACATCCGCACGCTGATCCCAGCCTGCAAATGTATGTCTGTTCCTCTTATAATCTGTATAGCCTTTATTTTTCTGAATCCGGTATCCGTTTTGGAGACAATCCTCATAAGAAACAATTTCCGACTTTTCCTGTCCTTCTTCTGCGTGATTTCCCAGATAACGGATCGATACCCGGTCCTCCCAGATTGCATACAGCGTCAGATCCTGATTTTTCTCAGCAGGAAGATTTTCTCCCGGCTGATACTGTCCCTCTTTCGCCGTCTGATTTTCATTCCATCCCAGAAACGGTACGTCCAGCCATTTTGGAATCTGTTCCGAAACCGCTGCTTTCTCATACCAGTATTTGACAGACGGTTCCGGCATCTGTTCCACCTGTGCTTTCGTGTTTTTATCATACTGCACCGTATATTCACTGCTGATCGTAACTGCTTCTTTTAAAGTACCTGCACGCCGATCCTGATAATCTCCCGGGCGCAGGCAATATCTGCTTTGTGGTGTCAGCAAAAACCGCTCCCACTCCATACTTCCTGTACGGTTTCCATAATTTACCTTTACCACCATTCTGCCATTCTCATATCGGTCCGGTGTAACTCTTGCCGCAGGAACAGACTGAAGCTTTTGCATTACCTCAATGTATTTTTCAGCTGGCAGATATACGTCATTCCCTTCATCTACCAATGCTGAACCACTCATCTGGTAAATTCCATCCTGATAAACACCGGAACCGATCTCTGCCGTATTCGCGGAAAAATTTCCCCCTTCCTGTTTCACGGTTCCATTCTGATTGTAGATTCCTCCGCCCCGGTTTTGTGCACGATTTCCATAAAAACTGCCGTCTTTCAAAAGAATCTCCCCATCCTTTAAATAAATGGCGCCTCCCCGATCTGCCTGATTCTCACAAATCGTTCCGCTATTCCATATAATCGTTCCTCCATTGAGAAAGATACCTCCACCGTTTCCTTTCTGTCCGCACTGTTCCGTATTCGCTTCTCTTGCATTGTTTCTTGCCAGAGTCGTATTATTAACCACCGTGCGCCCTTTACTCATCGTTGCAATTCCATGGACGCCATTCTCATAGCTGCATCCATTCACACTTGCTTCTACATTGGAATTGCAAAATCCGGTACTGAACCATCCTGAGTAAAGATCTCCCACATTCGGATGCTGTGAAGTACTTTGCCATCCATGATACCTCTCATTGGACACATTTACCTGAAACGCAGAAACTGCAACCGAAGTACCCTGACTGAAGCTTTCCCCGATATAACAGTTCTGAAACGTATTTCCCTGAATCCGTGCACTTATCGGTCCGGTATATGGAGCTTCATCACTTCGGATTCCGCCAATCCCGATCCGGCAGTTTTTAAATACATTGTTCTGAATCTCGGCACGGATATTGGCCCTATGTATAGAAAAGTGAACCGCTCCGATATCCGCAATCCCATCAAACACAGAATTTTGCACGCGAAAACTGATTTCTGTCGGCGTGAATGCAGAACTTGCCTCTGTAACAACTCCCACTCCATTGTCGCAATTTTGAAATTTACACTGATCCACTGTTACAGAACCATATTCTCCGTGAATCATCCATCTTGACAGCTGATCTCCATTTTGAAAAACGCAATTTTCAAATGTCACAGAACTTCCCTTATTTGCACAAATGGCACCACAATACAAATTATCCGAATCCGGAACGGAAGTCCCACTTAAATCAAATGTCAATGGATCGCTTCCTTTACTTCCGATCGCAACACTTGATTTTGTAAATGCCAGCCTGTGCCGGTCCGGCATCCTGACCGTTCTCGGACCGCCCTCGGGCAAAATCCGGACATTCTGAAACTTTCTCGTTCTGGTCTTTTCCACATATACAAAACTATCCTTCATCGTATGACTCTGTACAATATAAATCGTTTCATTATCCTTTACTGCATGCAAAGCCGCCGAAAGATCCTCATAGTATGTATTTCCAATCCGGCAGGCGCCTTCTGCTTTCTGCTCTTTGGACACGTTGTCCGGCAATGTTTCTTCTTTTTCAACAGGCTCTTCTTTGTCGTCTGCTCTGCTGTTTCGGATTTCTTCCAGGCATGCTTCCACTGAAAAAGACACCTGTGTCTGCAAAAACTCTCCATATCGCTGCAGACTGTCCACCCGGCTTTCTTTTCCATCAATCACATAAGATTGCCCGTTTTCCGGAAGCATTTTTATAAGCGCTTCCGTAAGGCTTTGCTTTTCTTCCTCACTGATCAGTGCTTCCTCCCGTCTTTTCCATTCCTCAACCACTTCCAGATACATTTTGGTATCCCACGCAGCCCTTTCTTTTCCAATGTGTTCTTTGATCATCAGATAAGGTAAAATTTCCTGCAGCTGATAAAGCTCTCCCAGAGAAAGTGCCCCCACAAACTGTATACGCTCTTTCATCTGACTCAAATATGTATAAGGCTGCTCCGAAGCGATCAGTATTTCCATGTTACTTTTTTCTTCTTTCTGTATCTTTGTTTCCCATCCGGCATCCGGCTCCTCGGCAGCCCATACCTGCAAACCGCCAAACAACAGGGAAAATACAGTCAAACCTGCTGCCAGATATCTCCGATTCTTTCTTCTTATATTCGCACCTCCATTTCTTTTCCTACTGCTGTCAGACAACTGTCGGCGGAGCGCGAATGCCATCAGTCTCCTCCATCTGCTCCCTCCTTTCGGGTACAAAAATAAAACAAACTTTTCGTCTATCTCTCCTGTATGCTTCTTGCTACAACTGGAATATATTTTACTGATGTGATGAAAACCATCACTTCTGAATCATATAAAACGATGAATCTGTACTTCAGATTCCATGAATTTTTAGAACTCAGAAACCAGATCTGTCTCTAAGTGATATGGATTATAACACCTGTTCTGAAAAAAAGGCAAGCAGAATACACAAAATGAGCAGACGAATACTGCCGCCTGCTCATTTCACATATTTGCTTGCTTTAGAGATTATTTTTGTATGATTTGTGATATCGTTTATACAATTCCCTGTGCGGTCATTGCTTCTACAACCTTCTCAAATCCTGCGATATTGGCACCTACTACATAGTTTCCTTTTGCGCCATATTTCTCAGCAGCATCTGCCATATTGTGGCAGATATTTACCATAATCTGCTGTAATTTTCCGTCTACCTCTTCGAATGTCCAGCTTAAACGCTCGCTGTTCTGAGACATCTCCAGAGCAGATGTGGCAACACCACCTGCATTCGCTGCTTTACCAGGTGCAAACAGAACTCCGTTTTCCTGCAGGTATTCTGTAGCTTCCATTGTGGTCGGCATATTTGCACCCTCTGCAACCGCAATACATCCGTTTGCAACCAGTGCTTTTGCGTCTTCCAGATGAAGTTCATTCTGTGTTGCACATGGAAGTGCGATGTCCACTTTTACGCTCCATACGCCTCTTCCTTCATGGTACTCTGCGTTTGGACGATAGTTTTTATATTCTGTAAGTCTTGCACGCTTTACTTCTTTGATCTCTTTGAGTGCTGCCAGATCGATACCTTCCGGATCATATACCCATCCTGTAGAATCGCTGACTGTCACAACTTTTGCTCCGAGCTGCTGTGCCTTCTCTGTCGCATAGATCGCAACATTTCCGGAACCGGAAACTGCAACTGTTTTTCCTGCCAGTTCGATTCCGTTTAATTTCAGCATCTCCTGTGTCAGATAGAGAAGTCCGTATCCTGTTGCCTCTGTACGTGCCAGAGATCCTCCGTAAGTAAGACCTTTTCCTGTCAGGACCCCTTCAAATACTCCGCGGATTCTCTTATACTGACCGAACATGTATCCGATCTCTCTTGCTCCTGTACCGATATCTCCTGCCGGAACATCTGTATCAGCGCCGATATATTTGCATAACTCTGTCATAAAGCTCTGGCAGAATGCCATGATCTCTCTGTCTGATTTTCCTTTCGGATCAAAATCAGAACCACCTTTTCCTCCACCGATCGGAAGTCCTGTCAGAGAGTTCTTGAAAATCTGCTCAAATCCAAGGAATTTGATGATTCCGAGGTTTACAGAAGGATGAAGTCTCAGACCTCCTTTGTAAGGTCCGATCGCACTGTTGAACTGTACACGGTATCCTGTGTTAACATGTACCTGTCCGTTGTCGTCAACCCATGGCACACGGAATTTGAACTGTCTTTCCGGCTCAACAAGTCTTTCCAGAAGTGCATCTTTACGGAACTTCTCCTCATTTGCTTCTACTACTACTCGCAGGGATTCCAGTACTTCTTTGACTGCCTGGTGAAATTCCGGCTCTGCAGGATTTTTCTTTACAACTAAATCAATTACTTCATCAACGTATGACATCATTATTACCTCCTGAAAATAGAAATACCCAAATAGATAAATTGCATCCGGGTTTTACAAGACATCTTGTCCATTTTTTCTATATTATAGTGATATTTCCCAATTGTCAAGAATTTCTTGCATCAAATTTCATTGTTTTAACACTTTGTCTCGGTAAAGTTTTTGAAATTTTAGATTTGAAATCCTGCATTTTCTCCTTTATTGCATAATTCGTATACTCATAATCTCCCCTGCATGAACAACTGCCTCTGCAATCTTTAATTCACATTAAAAATAGAGTGTCTTACGACACTCTATTTATCTGCACATATTAGTTATATTTACGTTTTCTAGCAGCTTCAGATTTTTTCTTACGTCTTACGCTTGGTTTTTCGTAATGTTCTCTTTTACGAATCTCCTGCTGGATTCCAGCTTTTGCGC
>ENA-OPYU01000239-OPYU01000239.1-human-gut-metagenome-genome-assembly--contig:-NODE-239-length-22336-cov-5.731145_pt1 | contig 22336 bp, 20 predicted proteins | sample MGYA00242637_ERZ504482 | MGnify/ENA primary metagenome ERZ504482 (study PRJEB26092, sample SAMD00036237) | human gut metagenome | host: Homo sapiens | study: EMG produced TPA metagenomics assembly of... | reverse complement strand
CTCGTCACGCAGCGCGCTGATGCCTTCAACGCGTTTGTCTTTTACCAGCTCGGCGATTTTCTCAATCAGGCGCGCTTTGTTTACCTGATACGGAATTTCGTGAACGATGATGGTTTCACGACCCGTTTTGGCATCCGCTTCGACTTCCGCGCGTGCGCGAATGTACACTTTGCCACGACCGGTACGGTAGGCTTCTTCGATACCACGACGACCGTTGATGATCGCGGCAGTCGGAAAGTCCGGATAAATCTGTAGTATAAAAGGAGAATGGCTCTAACCTTTTTTATAAAAACAATATCTTAAACACTTAGACTTTTATTTTTGTATCTTTGTTCTTACTCAGACAAGTCACCCAAAGCAATGAGAGCAAATTGTTGGCATCCAATTGGGCCCTGATTATAGGGCTATTTTTAAAACTGTGACGACCGGATACGAAAAAAACCCGTCAAACTATATGTTTAACGGGCTTTTGTTTCATTTCGGATTGAAAATTGTTGGACTACCAAGATTCGAACTTGGACAAACAGAACCAAAACCTGTTGTGCTACCATTACACCATAGTCCAATCATTATGTGCTTTCCTTGGAAAGCGGTGCAAAGATACGTTTTTCCTGCAATATAGTCCAAATATTTTCGCACTTTTTTTTGCAATAAAGTGCAAATGCTTAACTTTGCGTACAAACTAAAAGAAATAAATACATGAAAAAACTTCTAACTTGCCTTGCTTTAAGCCTTGTTGCAGCAAGCAGTTATGCAGCTACACCTTTATGGCTGCGTGACGTGCAAATTTCCCCCGACGGCACGGAAATTGCATTCTGTTATAAAGGAGATATCTATAAAGTACCCTCCAACGGAGGAACTGCCACCCAACTCACTACGCAAGCCTCATATGAGTGTAACCCCATCTGGTCACCGGATAGTAAACAAATTGCCTTCGCCAGTGACCGCAATGGTAATTTCGACCTGTTTGTCATGTCGGCCGATGGCGGAGCAGCCCGGCGTCTTACCACCCATTCGGCTTCCGAAATACCGTCAACCTTCACCACCGACGGCAACTATATCCTGTTCTCGGCCTCCATCCAAGACCCTGCCAACAGTGCCTTGTTCCCTACCTCAGCTATGACAGAACTATACAAAGTCCCTGTAACCGGCGGACGTACCGAACAGGTGCTGGGTACTCCCGCAGAAATGGTCTGCTTTGACAAATCAGGAAAAACATTTCTCTACCAAGACCGCAAAGGTTTTGAAGACGAATGGCGCAAACACCACACCTCGTCCATCACCCGTGACGTATGGTTATATAATTCGGAAAACGGCAAGCATACCAACCTGACCGCCCATGCAGGCGAAGACCGTAACCCTGTATTTGCACCCGACGGACAAACCGTTTATTTCCTGAGCGAACGAAACGGCGGTACATTCAACGTATATTCCTTTCCAATAAGTAGTCCTCAATCATTGGAAACGGTCACCAACTTCAAGACTCATCCGGTCCGCTTCCTGTCAATGGGTAGCAACGGCACTCTCTGTTATACGTATGATGGAGAAATATACACTCAAAAACAAGGAGATAAACCGCAGAAAGTCAAGATCGATATCACCCGTGATGACCAAAATACAATAGCGGATCTGAATTTCAGTAATGGAGCGACCTCAGCTACCGTATCACCGGACGGCAAACAAATTGCTTTCATTGTACGAGGTGAAGTATTCGTCACTTCTGCCGATTATAATACTACCAAGCAAATCACACATACCCCTGCCCGTGAAGCAGGACTTACTTTCTCACCGGACAACCGTACTTTAGCGTACGCCAGTGAACGCAACGGAAACTGGGAACTTTACATGGCCAAGATTGCACGTAAGGAGGAAGCTAACTTCCCCAATGCGACTACCATTGAAGAAGAAGTACTCCTGCCTTCGGACAAGACAGAACGTACCTATCCGCAATTCTCGCCGGACGGGAAGGAACTAGCCTTTATAGAAGACCGTAACCGGTTGATGGTGCTTAATCTGGAAACCAAAAAGGTACGTCAGGTCACTGACGGCTCCACCTGGTTCAGCACCGGCGGTGGCTTTGACTATTCATGGTCACCGGATGGCAAATGGTTCACATTGGAATTTATCGGAAACCGGCATGATCCATATTCCGATATAGGTATGGTGAATGCACAAGGAGGAAAAATTATCAATCTGACCAATAGCGGCTATACCAGTGGCTCCCCCCGCTGGGTACTAGATGGTAATGCCATTTTATTCATTACCGAACGTTATGGTATGCGTGCCCATGCTTCATGGGGATCACTAAACGATGTGATGCTGGTATTTATGAACCAAGATGCGTATGACAAGTTCCGCCTGAGCAAAGAAGATTACGAATTGCAAAAAGAACTGGAAAAAGAACAAAAGAACACAACCGAAACCAAGAAAAACGGTAAAAAGAAAGGTGATAACAAAGAAAAATCCGAAGAGAAGAAAGAGGAAAAAGTAAAGGACATCGTGGTGGAACTGAACAACATCGAGGACCGCATCGTACGCCTTACTCCCAACTCTTCCGATTTGGGGAGCGCCATTATCACAAAAGACGGTGAAACCTTATATTACCTCTCTGCCTTCGAAGGCGGCTATGACCTGTGGAAAATGAATCTGCGCAAGAAAGACACCAAGTTACTCCATAAAATGGATGCCGGATGGGCCAACATGGAAATGGACAAGGATGGAAAGAACTTATTCTTGCTAGGTAGCAACACGATGCAGAAAATGGGTACTAATTCTGAAAGCTTGAAACCCATCAGCTATCAAGCCCACGTGAAGATGGACCTCGCAGCCGAACGTGACTATATGTTCAACCACGTATACAAACAAGAACAAAAACGCTTCTACAACCTGAACATGCACGGAATAGACTGGGATACTATGACCAAAGCCTATCGCAAGTTCCTGCCGCATATCAATAATAATTATGACTTTGCGGAGTTGTTGAGCGAATATCTGGGCGAACTGAACGTTTCACACACAGGAGGACGTTACCGTCCGCGCCTGAAAGGAGATGCCACCGCTACCTTAGGATTATTGTATGACTGGAATCATAATGGCAAAGGTCTGTTGATTTCTGAGGTAGTGGAAAAAGGCCCCTTCGACCACGCCCGTTCCAAAGTGAAAGCCGGAGATATCATTGAAAAGATCGACGGTCAGGAAATCACTCCCGAAAGCGATTACTCTGTTCTGTTGAACGGTAAAGCCAGAAAGAAAACACTGGTTACGCTTTATAACCCGCAGACCAAAGAACGTTGGGAAGAAGTAGTTGTTCCTATCAGCAATGGCGTTTTGAATGACTTACTTTACGCACGCTGGGTAAAACAACGGGCAGCCGATGTAGACAAATGGTCGAACGGCCGTTTGGGATACGTGCACATTGAATCCATGGGAGATGACAGCTTCCGTTCCGTTTATTCAGATATTCTGGGCAAGTACAATAACCGTGAAGGTATCGTCATCGATACCCGTTTCAATGGCGGAGGACGCCTGCACGAGGATATCGAGATTCTATTCAGCGGAAAGAAATACTTTACACAAGTAGTTCGTGGACGTGAAGCTTGCGATATGCCCAGCCGCCGTTGGAACAAACCGAGTATCATGGTGCAGTGCGAGGCTAACTACAGCAACGCACATGGCACTCCATGGGTATATAGCCATCAAAAAATAGGCAAACTGGTAGGTATGCCTGTACCGGGAACCATGACCAGCGTATCTTGGGAAACATTGCAAGATCCGACACTGGTATTCGGCATTCCTGTTATCGGCTATCGCTTGCCGGATGGAAGCTATCTGGAAAACTCACAACTGGAGCCGGATATCAAAGTGGCTAACTCACCGGAAACAGTAGTGAAAGGTGAAGATACCCAGTTGAAAGCTGCGGTAGACGAGTTGTTGAAAGAGATAGACGGGAAATAAGGAGAAAAAAGATACAAAAAACCGGAAGAAGAAAACCTATCATTTCTCCTTCCGGCTTTTATTTTTATCTATAAAAGAAATTCTCTTTTTTCTTATTTGGCAATCACCAAATAATAATTCTTCTTCCCGCGCTGAACCAGCAGGTATTTTTCGTCCAGCAGATCAGCAGTTGTAATTACCTGGTCAAAGGCATTTAATTTCTCCTTATTCAACGAAACACCACCGCCCTGTACAAGCTTACGCATTTCACCTTTTGAAGCGAAAACAGCGGCATTATCAACAAACAGGTCTACTGCTTTCACCCCTTCGGCCAATACATCCTTGGACACTTCAAACTGAGGAACACCTTCGAACACTGCCAGCAACGTGTCTTCATCCAGTTTTTTCAATGCTTCGGAAGTGGCGTTACCAAACAGAATGCCTGATGCCTCAACAGCCGCATTATAATCTTCTTCCGAATGAACCATCACAGTCACTTCCTTAGCCAGACGCTTCTGCAATACACGCAGATGCGGAGCTTCAGCATGTTCTGCTGTCAATGCTTCCACTTCTTCCTGACTCAGTGACGTGAAAATCTTTATATAACGTGCGGCATCCTCGTCACTTACATTCAACCAGAACTGATAGAACTTATAAGGAGAAGTATAACGGGGGTCCAACCAAATATTACCAGATTCAGTCTTACCGAACTTACCACCATCAGCTTTTGTAATCAACGGACAAGTCAATGCAAACACTTCACCGCCATTGGTACGACGAATCAGCTCGGCCCCGGTAGTAATATTACCCCATTGGTCCGAACCACCCATCTGAAGTTTGCAGCCCTTTGTTTCATAAAGATGCAAGAAATCGTATCCCTGCAACAGCTGGTAAGTAAATTCTGTAAATGACAAACCGTCACGAGCCTCACCGTTCAAACGTTTCTGTACAGAATCCTTAGCCATCATATAATTTACGGTGATATGCTTACCTATCTCACGGGCGAAATCAAGGAAAGTAAAGTCCTTCATCCAGTCGTAATTGTTCACCAATTCGGCTTTGTTAGGAGCATCGCTCTCAAAGTCAAGGAACTTAGCCAACTGTTTCTTGATACAAGCCACATTGTGACGCAATGTTTCTTCAGTCAGCAGATTACGTTCCTGCGATTTGCCGGAAGGGTCACCAATCATACCGGTCGCACCGCCCACCAATGCCAACGGCTTGTGACCGCAACGCTGGAAATGACGCAGCATCATCACACCACACAGGTGACCGATATGCAAAGAATCAGCCGTAGGATCAATACCCAGATAAGCTGTTACTTGTTCTTTAGCCAATAACTCCTCGGTGCCCGGCATCATCGTGTGCACCATTCCACGCCATGTTAATTCTTCTACAAAATTCATCGAATGATTATCTATTTAAATGTTTGATTTATACTTTAATGCCACAAAAGTACGACTCTTTATCTGAAGAAACAACTCTTATCGCTGAAAAAAGATTTTCCGTGTGTTTTCACTTATTCTATCACACAACAAGGAGACTGCCACATCTTTCGCCTCTGCCATTTGCCCGATAACCGTGCGGATATCCAGCGGACTTTCATCTGTTTCGGCCAATAAACGCTCTAAAGGCACATTCTGCAGCACATCAGGCTGATACTTTTCCCCCAAGGAGAAATAAATGTCTTCTTGCATCAGCCGACAGGCAATATTCAAATTATTACGGAAACCGTGTACCACCCAGGGCATCTGCGGCCGATACCGCTTTTTCAACTCAATCAGCTCATTAAACGCCTTCACACAATGAATCACCAACGGCTTTCCTACTGACTCACTCAATAAAATTTGTCGGATTAGCACCTCTTTTTGCAGCAAGATATCAGCCGAAGCCAACTTATCCAGACCTGCCTCCCCTATTGCCAAAACAGATGGATGGCCAGCCGCATCCTCCAGCCGTTTCCAATCCTCCGGCTCAGTTTCCAAAACCTTCCACGGATGAATACCTATGGAATAGTAGCAGCCTTCCGCAGGCTCAAATAGTCCGGGTTCTACATTGAGAATATTTTCTCCCGGAATGCCCTCTTTATGATGTGTATGAATATCCAGCAACATAGGAACAACAGATTTTACGGAACCGGATCATAGCCCGACCCACCCCACGGATGACAACGCAATATCCGACGAACCGCCAGGTATAATCCCTTAAAAGGTCCGTGTTTTTTAATAGCCTCAATAGCGTATTCCGAACAGGTAGGTACAAAACGGCATGAAGGAGGAGTCATCGGAGAAATGTACCCCCGATAGAAATAAACGGGCAACAGCAACAGATAGGAAAGTATCTTTTTCATTCCAATCTTTCCACTATATGAAACAGCAACTTCTTCACTTTCTCCTCCACTTCTGCAGAAGAATGAATATGGTTATCCAGCCATATAAAGGCGATAATCAGTCTTTTGTTCCGGGAAGCTAGCGCATCCAGCAACAAATGCTTGTTCTTCCGATAAGCCTCACGTACCTGACGTTTCACCAAATTACGCTTTACCGCACGTTTAAACCGCTTCTTGGGCACACTAATCAGAATAGAAGCTGCCGCCATATCTTCCTCCACAGGCTCTACCGACATATACACCACACGTAGCGGAAAAGCCGGAAAAGACTTGCTTCCACCTAAAAAAAGACGCTCAATCAATGTCTTACTATTCAAACGCTCTTTTTTACCGAGTGTATATTCTACCATAATCTTCTTTCTTTTATTAAAATAAAGAAACCGAGGGTTTCGAATCACAAAGTTACAACTTTATTGATACAAAACCCCCGGTTTTGGGATATAAACTAAAAATTAATCTTTATTGCGCTCGCGGATAAACATATCCAATGCCGCAGTCATGGACGGAGCCTCTACAGTAGGAGCTTCCAAATCCAACCGCAATCCGGCATCCTTTACCGCTTTAGCAGTAGCAGGACCAAAACACCCTATCGCAATTTCCTTTTGGTCGAACTCCGGAAAATTCTTCATCAAAGAATTGATTCCTGCAGGACTGAAAAACAACAGCATATCGTAATCGAACTCTTCCTCGGGAGTAAAATCATTACTTACCGTACGATACATTACTACCTCCGTATGCTGAATTTTATTTTTATCCAATAAAGTTTTGATCTCATCATTGTGTACATCAGACATCGGCACCAAATATTTTTCCGTATTGTGCTTTACGATAGAAGGCACCAAATCTGCGAATTTACCGGTCGCGCCGAAGAATACTTTACGCTTGCGATACTGAACATATTTCTGAATGTACAAAGCAATGGTTTCGGACGTACAGAAATATTTCATTGTTTCGGGCACAGTAACACGCAATTCTGCACACAGATTGAAGAAATGGTCAATAGCGTGCCGCGATGTAAAAATCACAGCGGTATGATCAAGAATAGAGACTTTTTGCTGTCTGAACTCTTTGGCCGACAAGCTCTCAACTTTGATGAACGGGCGGAAATCAATTTTCACACCGTACTTCTCAGCAATATCATAATATGGCGACTTTTCAGAAGTCGGCTTCGGCTGAGATACGAGGACTTTTTTTATTTCAATGTACTAAAAATTTAAAACCAAAATGTTGTTCGCTAAGATAATCCCTTTCCACAGAACAAAATCAGGGAGTATTTCAAGGGCACAAAAGTACAGAATTAAATGGAAAGCGCCATGAAATTTGTTGAAAAAGTTACTAAAGCACTTATAAAACAGCAGAATTTTAGCAATTATTATAACAAAACCGATAAAATAAGGAGCAATTTGTGGTGACAGATCGAAATACACAATCAAAAGTACAATTGGAAAAAGTAAAAATCCGGCCCCCAATTACAACATTAAAGTAAGATTCCAGCCAAATAATATTGCGTGTTTTGTTAAAGAAAATCCAATTTACAAAGCTATAAAGAATCCATTTGATGACAAAGAAAAAAACTATATAACCAATGTAAATACTTAGCAATAAATAATGAGGAACCGTACGGAAAAGGAGCAGGTCGTGATCAGAAAAATAATCGTACACACAAAACCGGATAATATACAGGTTTGCAATATCAGCACCAATGTATAACGCACATCAGATGCAGTAGTATCATCAAACAAACTGGCACGCTCTTTAGACAAAGCAAAATTCTTAAATTGCTGTTCAAGGTGTTTCTTGCCATGTGCCAGCACGTATGATACCAGAATAAAACAAAGAAACAACACGCTGGTCACCATCCAGTCCGAACGCAGTTGATAGGGCAACTCCATTCCTCTCATCCCGTCTTCCTTGGACGTATGACACACGTTGTGTGTCAAAGCCGTATCAACACGGCTCTGCTCTTCCGTATAAAGTTGGAGAATATACGCTATTCCGGGATGGCAGGTTTCACTCATATCGCTGCAAATTTACGTATTTCTTTGCTCCAAACAGGCGTTGTATAAAGCAAATTTATTGCTTCTTCGGCTGTTGAAGCCACTTTCCAGATAGCAGCATGTTCTTTACGCATAAAGTTCTCGTCCACCGCCCTTTGCAGCATTTCAAGCAAAGAGTCATAGAATCCATTGATATTCAAGATGATTATCGGATTTAGGTAAAGTCCCAGCTGCTTCCAGGTGATGATTTCAAGCAATTCCTCCAATGTGCCGCAACCTCCGGGCAATGCAATGACGCCATCGGACAAATCGGCCATCATCCGTTTGCGCTCGTGCATGGTTTCTGTCTCAATCAATCGGGTCAGCCCTGTATGGTGCCATCCCTGCTCCACCATAAAATGAGGGATTACCCCTGTCACCGTACCGCCCGCCTCCAATGTTGCATCTGAAGTAGCCGCCATCAGGCCGATACAGCCTGCCCCGTTAATCAGATTGATCTTCTTTTCAGCCAAAAGACGTCCTAATTCTTCCGCTACATCAAAATACACCTTTGCTATCTTTGTGCTGGAGGCACTATATACACATACATTCTTTATATCATTCATATAAATCCTTATGTTTTCGGGCGGATCCAATCCTCCCCTGTCAGTCAATGATGCTCATTGCCGCAGGAACGAATTGAATTCGCCCGTATACATCACCATATTCGAATCCGTTTCTTACAAACCGAACGCTTCCTTTATCTTATCCACATAATCCAACTTCTCCCAAGTGAATAGTTCCACTTCCAGCGTCTTTGCTTCATGATACATGGATTCGTATGTCTTGGTCACTACTTTCGGCTCACGTCCCATGTGACCGTAAGAAGCTGTTTCCTCATAAATAGGATTACGCAGTTTCAAACGCTCTTCAATGGCTTTCGGACGCAGATCGAACAGTTGGTCTATTTTCTTAGCAATCTCTCCGTCGCTCAGTTTCACATTGCTGCGGCCGTACGTATTTACATAGATATTGATAGGACGGGCCACACCAATGGCGTATGACACCTGCACCAGCATTTCATCGGCAACACCGGCAGCAACCATATTCTTTGCGATATGGCGTGCTGCATAAGCAGCACTACGGTCTACCTTACTGGGGTCCTTTCCTGAGAACGCCCCACCACCGTGAGCACCTTTTCCACCGTATGTATCCACAATAATCTTACGGCCTGTCAAACCGGTATCTCCATGAGGACCGCCGATCACAAACTTACCTGTAGGGTTCACATGATAAACTATCTGGTCATTGAACAAAGCCAATACTTCTTCATTATGAATTTCGGCAATGACACGTGGCATCAGGATTTCAATCACATCCTGACGAATCTTAGCCAACATCTCTTCGTCAGCCTTCAACTGAGCTTCTTTGGAAGAATCAGCCGGAGTTACAAACTCGTCATGCTGGGTAGAAACCACAATCGTATCAATGCGTACCGGTTTGCCGTTATCATCGTATTCAATAGTAACCTGGCTCTTGGCGTCGGGACGGAGATAAGTCATCACTTTCCCTTCACGACGGATTTCGGCCAATACCATCAACAGTTTATGAGCCAAGTCCAGCGACAGCGGCATATAATTTTCCGTTTCATTGGTAGCATAACCAAACATCATTCCCTGGTCGCCTGCCCCTTGATTCATAGGGTCCTCGCGTTCCACGCCACGGTTAATGTCCGCACTTTGTTCGTGAATGGCAGAGAATACGCCGCACGAGTTTCCTTCGAACATATATTCGCTCTTGGTATAGCCGATACGGTTAATCACTTCACGTGCAATGCGCTGCAAATCTACATACGCCTTGGTTTTCACTTCTCCAGCCAGTACCACCTGTCCGGTAGTCACCAGGGTTTCGCAAGCTACTTTCGAACTGGGGTCAAACGCCAACAGTTTGTCAAGCACAGCGTCCGATATTTGATCGGCCACTTTGTCGGGGTGTCCTTCAGACACCGATTCGGATGTGAATAAATATCCCATTCTAATTTGAAAATTAAGAATTAAAAATTAAAAGTTAATTCGTTAACCACCTTGGGAAGTTATCAGAGTAGATAGATGTAAATAAGAAAGTCAATGTAATTTTTTTAGCACTTTTTTTCTGTGGTTGCAAGCTACTCAAATCTCTCCACTGTTTTTTAACGGCTGCAAAGATAAGCATTATTCCTTAACCATTCTATAAATTCCCGGTTCTTTAACATTGGAATCGTAATTATTTAGAAGAAATTAAACCTAATCTGGCCGATTTCCGTTAATTTTGCATCATGAGCAAAGAAAAGATCGCATTTATACCTAAACAATATTTTGCGGTGGTAGCCGTACTGCTGGCTATCATGATGTCCGTACTGGACGGAACCATTATGAATATCGCATTACCCACGCTGGCACACGATTTCGATGTCACCCCCGCCAATGCCATCTGGATTATTAATGCCTACCAATTGGTGATTACCATGACCTTACTATCATTTGCCTCATTAGGTGATATTTATGGTTACAGACGAATATTCCTGACCGGTATCTCCATTTTTGTGGGTGCCTCTGCGGCCTGCGCCCTCTCGGACTCTTTCTGGATGCTGACCGTTTCCCGTATCATTCAAGGTTTCGGTGCAGCCTGTGTGATGAGTGTCAATACCGCCCTTATCCGTTTAATTTACCCGCCGCAGATACTAGGACGCGGAATGGGGGTAAATGCCATGGTGGTAGCTGTTTCGGCTGCTGCAGGCCCGTCCATCGCAGGCAGTATCCTGACATTGGGAAGCTGGCATTGGTTATTCGTAATTAATATACCTTTGGGATTGGCTGCATTAGTAATCGGGCATCGGTTATTACCGCATAATCCGGCTTCAGATGTAAAACATAAGTTTGATAGAATCAGTGCAATAGCCAACGCATTGACTTTCGGCTTGTTAATTTATACTTTGGAAGGTTTTGCACACGCTGAGAACAGAAAATTCATTGCCATACAATTGGTATTGTTAATCATAATCGGCACTTATTTCATCCGTCGCCAACTGAAGGAAACAACCCCTATCCTGCCTGTAGATTTGCTGAAGATTCCTATTTTCGCTCTTTCTATCGGTACTTCCATCACCTCATTCACCGCCCAGATGCTGGCTATGGTTTCCTTACCTTTTTTTAATGCAGAATATATTGGGATACAGCGCCGTAGAGATCGGTTTGTTACTTACCCCCTGGCCATTGGCTACCATCTTGACCGCACCACTTGCAGGCAGACTGGTAGAGAAAGTACATCCCGGATTGCTAGGAGGTATCGGCATGACTATCTTCGCTACCGGCCTATTCACACTCTATTTGCTTCCCACCCATCCGGCAGAATGGAATATCATCTGGCGAATGGCACTCTGTGGTATGGGCTTCGGGCTGTTCCAGACGCCCAATAATGTAACCATTGTTTCTTCCGCACCCACTCATAGAAGCGGTGGAGCCAGCGGTATGCTAGGTACGGCGCGTCTGTTAGGTCAGACTTTGGGGACCACATTGGTTGCTTTGTTGTTCCGTATATTCGCCGAAGGACATCGGGCGCAGGCTTGTTTGTTATTAGCCATATTCTTTGCCATTGCCGCAGGTGTGGTAAGCAGTATCCGTATGACACAGGCTTCTCCGGCAGGAAAGAAATAAAGGGAAACGGTAAAGGAGGGTATCCCCAATTTGAACACCCTCCTACTTTCAACCAACCTATTTTACAACCTAACCTAAATTTTACCCAACCTATGCTCCGGCATATATTAAAAATCCCAATCCTATAATAAATAGAAAAAACATCGCAATATTCAATTGATTCGAAACCTTTGGAGCACCTTTAAATTCTCTCCAAATCAAAATTCCCCATAAGGCCGAAACTAAAGTTGCCCCTTGTCCAAGTCCATAAGAAATGGCCGCACCAGCTTTTTCCGAGGCTATCATACTGAAAGACTGTCCTACACACCAAACAACACCACCTAGTATGCCTACCATATGCGTAGTCATTGTCCCTTTGAAATAGTCTTTCATAGAAACCGGTTTACCTTCTACCGGATGCTTCATAGCAACAGTATTGAAAATAAAATTACTTAAAAAGACTCCCAGCGCAAAAACAAATACAGCAGTATAAGGGGTCAACTTCCCAACTTCAGGCAAAGCAAAATTGCTCAGATCCATGGAAGCTGCCACAAAACGATAGAAAAAAGACATTATCACCCCTGCCGCTATGGATATAAAGATGCCTTTCGTCGTAAGATTTTTCTGTCCTGTCTGTGCTTTCTTATAAGCAAAGCCGTTTAGTATAATGGCAACAGTAATCAATAAAACACCGACAAAAATATAAAGTGGCTCTCCTTTAGCTGCACCAAAATAATTGATCAGTACCCCCAGCACCAATGCCAATCCTACTCCCAGCGGAAATGCTACAGACATGCCACAAAGAGCAATAGCAGCAGAAAGAAGGATATTGGAGGCATTAAATATTACTCCTCCCAAAAATGCGCTGAAGATATTGCCTGTATCCGCTTGCGTCAGGTCTGCAACAAAACCACGCCCTTCCTCACCTATACTTCCCAAAGTAAAAGCTGAAATAATAGAAAAAAGTAACAATCCTAATACATAGTCCCAATAAAAGAACTCATAACGCCATGTTTTTGCCGCCAGTTTCTGAGTATTTCCCCAAGATCCCCAACAAAGCATTGTCACAAAGCAAAATAATATTGCTATGGAATAATCTTGTATAATAAACATAAGATTAGTGTCTTAAATGGTTAATGGATTCAATAATTAACGCTGGTTTATGCGTGGAGCATCCGAGAATATAATAGTCTTACTACAACGTATATCCGCATCCTCGACAGGATTCAACCATTTAAAGGAAACTGTATGTTTTCCTTTAGGCAAACCATATATCCAGAACAACTCATGGCGTCGTACCCGATAAGATGCAGGCAATTTTATAGTTTCTACCAACTGATCGTCAACAAAAGCTTCTATCACTGCCACATAACTCTCATCTTTCGCCCTGACATTTCCAGCTAAAATCAGTCCGGTCCCCTCAAAAGTGAGATCTCCAACCTCTTTTAAAGTCTTTCCCTGACCACGCCCATAAGCAACCACTTCAACCGGATAAAGTCCTTCAAATGATTTTTCGTAACGGACTGCGGTAGGAGCTTGAGTTTTTATTGTTACGCTCTCCGCTTCTACTTTGCCGCCATTACGTTCTATAACCTGTAAAGCCTGGTCAAAACTCATTTTATAAGCTTTATTTAATGAAATGGTAGTATATGCAAAATCCATATCTTCCACCTCTTTCAGATTAGACATCCAATATTCCGGAATATGACTATATCCCAGCATAGTTCCCAATATACCTGTAGCTGATGCCGGATTACAATCCGAATCCTGCCCGCAACGGGTAGCAATATCCATTGTCTTGGCAAAATCACCTTGCCCGTACAGTAAACCTATTACAATATAAGCGCTATTAATCGTGGCATCAATATTAAATGGAACAAAGATACCTTCAGGGCAAGCCTTGTCTTCACTATATTTCTTTTCACATTCCAGCCAAGTCTGCTTCCAGTCATCAGGATATTGCCTATACCATTGAATAACATCATTAATACACTGATAATATAGACTCTGTTGTGGAATTGTTTTCAAAGCCTCAGTTACAATATACTCTATATCATCGGAAACAAAAGCCAGTGTATACATAGCCCCCACATAAACACCACCATACCAACCATCGCCATAATTCATAATATGACCTATTTTATCAGAAATTTCAGATGCTGTATTGGGCATGCCAGGGCTCATCAAACCTGCGTAATCAGCTTCTATCTGATAGTCAATATCGTCAGCATGGGGATTATACTTCCAATGACCAGATTCGGGAGGCATAATACCATTCAGAATATTGTAACGTGCAGCCTGATTGGCATGCCACAGCACATAACCTGCGTTGGCAAAAGCCACAGCAAATGAATCGACCGGAGCATCCAATCCCAAACGGTCAAATACATCCACAAAGGTCAGATCCATATAAACATCATCATACAAACCCGGTTCATTTTCATAATACCATTTAATATACCCATCCGGCCAATTGATAGGAATATAATCTTGTATCATTGTCCCCGGATATCTGAACTCTGTAGGACCACCATACGTGCAACCTATTGTTTGACCAGCCCATCCTCCTTTAATCTTATCAAATAACTTAGCCTTGGTCATTGTTACTTCAACAGGAACCGCCCGGTTTTGCTTATCTGTACAAGCCATACCAGCCAATGCTGATAAAAATAACCAAGTGCATAATAGTACATTCTTTTTCATGTTGTTTTTCATTTTTCAGGGTTAAACACATCCACTTCATTTCTATAAGGTGCTGATGACTGTGCACCTACTCTTGTCACGGCAATTGCCGATGTCTTACAAGCAAAGCGAGTTGCCTCTATCCAATCACGACCTTCGGAAATAGCAAGCACCAATGCTCCATTAAAAATATCGCCTGCCCCCGTTGTATCTACAGCCTTCACTTTATAGGACGGAACCAATTCACAAATAGTGTCAGTACAAACAAACGCTCCTTTCGATCCCATCGTAATTATTACGTTCTTCACCCCTTTAGCTTTTATCAAATTAGCAGCCTTGGTAACCGAATCAATATCCGTGATTTTCTGTCCACAAATAAGTTCTGCTTCCGTTTCATTAGGAGTAATAAGATAAAGAGCACTTAATAGTTCTTCGGACAAAGGTTGGGCAGGAGCAGGATTTAAAATAACTTTTTTATTCTGCTTTTTGGCAACTTTGGCTACATATTCAACCGTTTCCATCGGAATTTCCAATTGCAACAGAATAATATCCGCCTCATCAATAGCAGACCTGGCCTTTGCCAAGTCAGTAGGAGTAAGATTCATATTGGCACCGGGAGCGACAGTTATACAATTTTCAGCTTTATGATCAACCGTAATCATAGCTATACCGGAAGGATATTTGGAATCCGAGAAAATATACGAAGTATCAATCCCTTCATCCTCAAATAATTGATGTGATTGATGACCAAAAACATCTCTACCAGTTTTGCATATGAAAGTAATCTTTCCCCCCAACCGAGCAATGGCAACAGCCTGATTAGCCCCTTTTCCACCCGGATTCATAAAAAAAGTTCCACCTAAAATTGTTTCCCCTAATACTGGAAGATGATCTGTTTGAATCACCATATCAGTATTTGCACTGCCCACAACCAATATTTTTTGTTGTTTCATATCATATATTTTTTTTGAATTAGTATATCCAGGTTCTTGTTGTAGGGTAGGATTAGAAAGTAACGCCCAATACGGTATCGGGAACAGTTTTTTGTAATCCTCTGAGGGTTCTTTAAAATCCCAGGCTTTTCCCCATGTTCCGAAACGAATCTGGTCTTGCCTACGCAATCCCTCCCATGCAAATTCACGCCCTCTTTCTGCTAAGATTTCATCCAGGGTCAATTGACTTGCTGTATATTCAGCTACACCTGCCCGCCGCCTTACTTCATTAAATAACGGAAGCGCTTCGGTTGCTTTTCCCATACGTACCAATGCCTCACCTTCCATCATTAACACATCAGCATAACGATAAATCACAAAATCATTACTCATAGAGCCCTGCAAACCATCTTCATATTCATATTTTGCACAACGTGCACCATCTTCCGTTTTAGCCGGATTCTGTGGATCATACAAAGAAGTAACACTGACGTTATAACTGAACGGCTCGCCACGATACATCAGCGGATTACCGCTTTTATCATATTGCGGGCCTGCCAACCATGATTTTCTACGTACATCATTCTCATCATAGCTATTATACAATGACTCAGTGACACAAAAACCATCCCAACAAAAATCAACAATACCAAATGTTTGTTGGCTCAGAGTATACAAGGTTTCCTGATGTAGCTTGAAATTATAAGTCCAATCACCCGAAGTTTGGACATTATCATATACCACTACCATAATGTTCTCCTTTGAATTCTCGTTATTAACTTTGAAATTGGCAAAATAATCAGACTCCAGTGTCATACCCAGTTTTCTTACCTTCGCGCAAACATCTACTGTTTCCTGCCACATCTCTTTACCAATCCATTCCTCCGCATTAATATAGAGCTTGGCTAATACTGTATATGCCATAGCCTGAGTCGGTCGTCCATAGTTACTGGTAGCCGGTATAGCCGGAAGGGCTTCTACGTTTTCCTTTAGTTCCTTTTCAATCCACGGGAACAAGAATTGGCGGTCTTTTTGTGGTGGTAATCCCTCATCTTTAAAATTATCAGTAAAAGGTATGTTGCCGAATAAATCAATGCCATTCATATAGAACCACGCACGCATTACTTTTACTTCGGCAATCAAATTGGGTTTGGAAGCAAAATCCACTGGAGATTCCTCAATCATGTAAAGAATCTGATTGCATAAGGCCACCCCTCCAAAAATAAAATCCCAAGCATTGTTATTCACATGCGAATGGAAGTTATGGGAGTGCAAATCAATCCACACGCCATTATCCCACCAAAGATTGCCCTCGCGGAACGGACAAATGGCCTCATCAGCACTGATAGTCAGTGCCCCCCACATATTAAAATAATGAGTATATTGTTTCATATAATCATAAATCCGTCCAATATTCATCACCATCTCCTGCTCGTTCTTAAAGAAATCATCAGTTTGAATATATGAATAAACGTCTTCATCCAGATTGGTACAAGACTGGAAACAATTGCCGGTACATACAGCCAACAAAGCAGATATAACTACTTTTTTTCATGAGATACAATTTAACAGGTTAATCCATCAATTATCAGAATGTTATATTTAAGCCCAGCAGATAAGTTTTAGTCCGGGGATAAAAAGTATACCATTCGATACCCGGTTCCAAACCTGCCAAATGAACTTCTGGATCCATGCCTTTATATTTGGTCAAAGTCAGCAGATTCTGACCGGTCACATAAATCCTCATCTTAGAAATAACCTTACCTTTCAAAGGCACATTATATCCCAACGTAAGGTTATCAAGCTTCACAAAAGAACCGTCTTCAATAAAGCGTGAAGAATAAATGGCTCCACCTTTATATTCGGGATGGTCTAAGGTCGATTTCAGAATATTATTACTACCAAAATAGCTGAATCCTTCATAATACAACCGACTCATATTCAATACATCATTTCCTACTGAGCCACGGAATAAGAAACTCAAATCAAAATTTTTATAAGAAAATGAATTCTGAATAGAGAAAGTAAAATCAGGATAAGCGTTACCAATTACCTGGTTGTCTCCATCCGATAATTTCCCGTCATCATCCAAATCTTCAAAAATATTATCTCCGTTTGCATCAAATCCCAACCATTTAGGGCCATAGAAATTACCGATAGGCTCATCTTCTACAATACGTTGTGTATACGTCTTCAAGTCTTCACTGAAATAACCGGTATTCATCTGTACCATAGCATATTCATTATTGGAGAAACTAGCCAGTTTATTGGTATTACGAGCAAATGTCAGGTTCAGATTCCAAGTAAAATCTTTAGTCACAACCGGAGATGCGCCCAACGAAATTTCAATACCCGAATTATTTATCTGACCTACATTGGCGAACATCGTATCATACAAATTGGGGGGAACAGGAACTGTATATGAATTCAGCAAATCCTTTGTATGACGTACATAATAATCAATGGTTCCTATCAAACGTCCCTTCAGCACACTAAAATCAAGTCCCACATTGAATTCCTCTTTTTTCTCCCATTTCAAGTCTGGATTAGGATTACTATTCGGGTAAACCGTACTAGTCCACTTTCCATCATACAAAAAGCGAGAACCGAATGTAAGCAATGACAAAGACTGGTAATTATCAATATCCTGATTACCGGTAACACCGAATCCAGCACGCAATTTTAAGTCATCCAGCCATCTGAACTTTTTCATGAACTCTTCTTGCGTAATGCGCCACCCCAAGCTGACAGCCGGGAAGGTACCCCACTTGTTATTTGCCCCGAAACGGCTTGACCCTTCATAACGTACAGAAGCAGAAAGCAAATATTTATCGCTGAAATTATACATGACACGACCGAAAAATGAAATTAGTTTATTGGACTGCTTATTACTGGTAAGTGATGCTTTACCTGCAGACAACGCAGAACCTGCCCCCATATTATAGAATGCAAAAAATATCAGTATCATATCCATAATTCATACCATAATAACGTTCATTCCAATAATCATAGTACGAATAACCAGCAATAGCCTGAATTTTATGGTCGCCAAAAGAGTGGTTAAAATCTGCATTCACTTCAAACTGCTTGCTGCTTGATAGAGAATTCGTGCTGGTAGCCCGGCCATTAGTACCGAAATCAATTGGATAATATTGGGTCTGGTAATACCCATTCCGAGTATTGGTTTCTACCAATGAAGCCAAAGCATTGATTTTCAAAGGATCAATAATCTTTAATGACGCATGTACACTTCCCGAGAACTCACGGTCTAATGTCTCATTAGTCGATTCATTTTGCATGGCAACCGGATTGTAATACTTAAACGGACCATCATTATAATAGTAACCGCCGGAAATCGGAGTTCTCCCTTCTGTATCATATACCGGTTCCGTAGGATTGCGTGTTACCGCCTGCTTCATCACTTCATATCCTGAAAAATTCTTTTTGGCAGTAGAATAAGAGATATTGTAATCCAGCTTTAACCGGTCATTTAAAGCAGTTTGTGACACATTGAAACGCATTCTTAATTGTTTGTTTCCCGAATTACGCACAATACCTTTATCATCATGCCAGGAAATATTTCCACGATAAGTCAGTTTTTCCGAGCCTCCTGATGCTGCAAGACTATAATACTGACTAAGGGGAGTGTCACGAGTGACCTCATCAAACCAATCCGTTGATGCTCCATAATCCAATGTAGCAGCCTGATTGGGGAGATATTCCTTCAAAGTAGAACGGAACTCATCAGCAGAAAGAAATTCCGGCTTTCTTGTAACACTTTGAGTAGTCCAATAACTGGAAAACTCAATCAAAGAGTGTCCGGGCTTTCCTTTGCGGGTAGTGACAAGAATAACGCCGTTGGTACCACGGGTACCATAGATAGCAGCTGCCGAACCATCTTTCAATACATCAATGGATTCAATATCATTGGCATTCAAATTGGCAAGATTTCCACCTTCAACGCCGTCAATCACAATTAGCGGCCCCGATCCTCCTTTCATCGTAGTCAAACCACGTAGCTGAATTTCAAATCCCCCCGTAGGATCCGCTCCATCCGGACGAGCAATATTCAATCCTGCAATCTGCCCTTGTAGCAGCTGGATAGGATTACTTATATTACCGGCTTTAAAATCATCCCTGCCAATAGAAGTAACAGAGCCTGTCAACTCCTTCTTAGTTGTGGTACCATAACCAATGACAACGACTTCGTCTATTGTTTTTACATCCTCAGACATTTGTACGTGAATGTCCGTCTGGTTTCCAACCTGGATTTCAGCAGTAATATAACCGATATAAGAACATACGAGAACAGCTGAATTTCCTCGGACATCCAATGTGAAGTTTCCGTCAAAATCAGTGATAACTCCGTTGGTTGTCCCTTTTTCCAACACACTTACACCAATCATAGGTTCATTGTTTACATCCACCACTCTACCCTTGATCTTCCTGTTTTGCTGAAGAGTTTCACTGACTGATGGTGTTGCGGCCATCAACGAGTATGCATTGCCCATACAAAACATACATAACACTATCGGCAGAATATTCATCTTACGACAAATGTCATCTCGATAGATTTTCGATAAATTAGAAAGTCTGTGTTTCATAATAGATCTTAATTAATAAAGGTTTATGCATCAAAATCTAATTTCTATTTCCGGATATAGATAATTATTACTTCGACGCATTGCAAATATAGATGGATAGAATCATAAAACAACATCCATTATTTACCTGTTTTGATAATCCCAAACAGGTTATTTATCTAATTTTTCTATACTACACTATATCATATATTATTGGTAACTAACATAATAAATCACATAGACGCCCTTTTCTTTTTCTATATTTCTGAGCACAAAAAACTTCTTGAGCCATAAAGTGCCGCTAGCCATCATTACACATATAGAATTATCTTACTTTTAACAATATATAATTTACTATTTATCAAATGATTATATATTCAATCAATAAAAGAATATCCTTTTAGGATTATTATTATAACATAAAACATACACTTATTTAATACTTTCACCACTTGTATATTCATAGATAATACCTATATTTGAAAAGACATATATTACATACTTTATGAATAAAGCCATCTCAACTACTTGCTCTGATTAAATCCCTATCAAAAGCAGAAAAACGATATTTAAAGCTATACAGCAATCTGCAAAATGGAGAAAAAGGCTATCTTATTCTCTTTGAATTATTAGAGAACAATACCTCTATAGACGATATCTACAAGCAATTCTGTATAAAACAAAAAGGAAAAAGTTTCGATATGGCAGTCAAGCATCTATATAAAGTAGTACTTAATTGTTTAGTTCACCTGAATAAGCAACAGGATATCCAGACTCAAATTTTTGATTATATTTCAAAAGCCGGTATCTTATTTGAAAGAGAACTGCTAAATGAAGCCTTATCGGAACTTGAGAAAGCGGAAAAAACTAGCTATCCATTATGAAAATGACTCATTGATACTATTGATACGCCGCACAGAACTAAAATATCTCAGTATGTATGACTTTACGGGTATGAGCGAAAAACAGGTGGTGGACAAACAAATGAAGATAAATGAAATAATGAGGTATACCCGCAGTGCCAATCTTCATACCCAATTATATGACATACTTAAATACCGGTTCACCTACAAAGGCTGCATCCGGTCCGACAAGCAAAAAGAGAACTTAAACGATCTGGTGCTAAGTGAGCTGAATCTCATTGCCAACTCCTCATATAAAGGCTTTGAAACAGAAAAATCTACATCTACTTTTCCAGTCCACCTATTTCCTCAATTCCGGTAATTACAAGGCAGCCATACGCTTATATCAAGATTTGATCTTGCTCTTCGATGAAAACAAACACATGATTCTAAATCCTCCTTTGTATTATCTGAATGCTATCTTGGGAGTACTGGACAGTTTACAGTCCGTCGGATTATACAAGGAGATGCCCTTCTTCATTTCCAGACTAAAAGAAATGGAAAAGGGAGATTATTCAGCAGAATTCAGGCTAACAGTACAGGTCTACATCTACCTGTATGAATTTTACAGCTTATTCAATACAGGGAACTTCAAATCCGCACAAGAATTACAACAACAAAATGAGGAGCCCATCTTCAAAAATGATTTCATTATTAGAATTGAATTTGCAGTTACAATTATATCTAAGTCTGGTTATTCTATATATAGGTCTGAAAGACCTAAAAGAAGCACGTAAAAATATGAAGAAGATATTAAGTTCCGGTAAATCCCTCTATATATTCCCTACTTACAGAATAGCAAGACTAGTCAATCTTATTTTACAAGCTGAATTAGGGAATTATGATTATTTTGAGAATGAAATAAAGTCAATTAAAAGGAGTTCTTCTTTCGAAACAAAACAATATATCACAGAGAAGCTTCTTTTTAAATTCATTCAATCCTATCCATTACCCAAAAGCAAACAGTATAGAAATAAGCTTTGGAGTTACTATCAACAAAATATACAAAAAATAGAAGAAGACAAATATGAAAGGCCGTTATTAAAACCTTTGATTTTTGCGCATGGATAAAAGTAAACTGACAGATAATCCCTTTGATATAATTATAAAGGAGCAAAATGAAAAAATAATTATATAAAAGTATTTATCAATACATACTTTTCAGACAAGAATATGAAAATGACAATAAGAATTTATCTATCTTTGGAGAGAATTTAAACAATCAAAACCTGATGAATATATGAAAAACGACATTGCCCTTACTTTTT
>ENA-OPYU01000238-OPYU01000238.1-human-gut-metagenome-genome-assembly--contig:-NODE-238-length-22508-cov-3.060945_pt1 | contig 22508 bp, 25 predicted proteins | sample MGYA00242637_ERZ504482 | MGnify/ENA primary metagenome ERZ504482 (study PRJEB26092, sample SAMD00036237) | human gut metagenome | host: Homo sapiens | study: EMG produced TPA metagenomics assembly of... | reverse complement strand
CTTCTTCCTCTCCTACGGTGATCTCCCACTGCCAAACGCATTTTCCGTCGCTTCCTGCCATATAAAAAACAATTTTTCCAAATCTTCAGCTGACCGAACCGTCTGCCGCGTAGTTCTAAATACGTTTCCGACACTGTTTCTTTCTTTGAACTCCTGCAGCTCTTTCCTTGTATAAAGCGGTTTTAAGACAAACGACTCCAAATTTTCTTCCGCCTGTCCGCCTTCCGAAACAGTAGCCGGAACAAACGCTTCTCTCCCTTTTTTCTTTCCGTTTGTACAGACTTTCATCCGTCAACGCTCTGTGAGGTCTGCTAAGGCGGATACGCTCCGCCAGTTTTTCCGATATTTCTTCTTTTCTCCTGCTTTTATTCAACAGATCTACAAGCGCAACCGTACGGTCTTCTTCTGCTCCTTCCTGAAGAACGTACCGTATTCTCGCAGCCGCCCTGGACGCAAAAATCGTCTTCTGTTCGATCAGTTTATTATATCTTCTTTCGATCGCATCAAACTGCCTTTCGATTCGTATCAGCGTATCTGCCGCTTCCTCGCACATTGCCGCCGCCCGTTCCAGCCGCAGTTCTTTTATTTTCTCCGCCTCATCTGTTTTTTTTCGGATCTTTAACTTTTCCCGCGTTTTCTTCGTCTTTCATCTTCTTTTGACGGACCTCTTCCAGTTCCCGCAACAGTTTCAGCCTGCTCATATCATTTTCCTGTAAATTTCTGTCAAGCAGTTCTTTAACAGCTTCTTTATATCGATAAAAACTGTCCGTTGTCGTCAAGATCGCATATTTTCGGCTGTCACTGTTATTGATCTCCTTTACAAGGACGTCCTGTATTCCCCGAAAATCTTTCTGACGGGACAGTTCATCAAAATACCCTCTCATACCGTCCTGCATATTTACAAGCATCTGCACAAGCTTTTTGGAAACACGAAGGGCGCTTTTTAAAATCTCATTATTTTTTTCTTTATCGGAACTATATGTATACAGATGGCTGTATATCGTCATAACGCTTTCCCGCTCTTCGCTCTCTTGTTCATCAAGCAGACTCCTAAACAACTCCACATACATCTGACTATATTCAGGAAATGTCACAACGTAACTGTTCAAAGCCTCGTCATAGTCCTGTTTCAGCCATCCCCACTCCTGAAAATGTTTCAGACACACGGACGCCATATTAGAACGTGTAAGAAACTCTCCCTCTTCATCATAATTTTCCTCATCCCACAGAAGAGCCGCTGCCGCGATCTTTTCATTCATAACTGCCCTGCACTCTTTTTCCGTCAATCCAAGCACGGAATAAGACAGACTCATTTCCTCATAGATTGCCGTGAGAAACAGCATATAGTAATCCGTATATTTACTTGAAAATAATTTATAAAAATCTTTGGGGATCCTTTCCATCAAACTCAGTTTTTTACCGATTTTTACTTCCTTTATCTTTGATTTTTGTGCCTTTATTCAGTATATCTACTACACTTTTTAATGTCAATTCTGCCTTGATATGTTACAATCTACCTATCAACAGTTGGCTGTACAGATGTCCGTTTACGAGGAAACATATATCTGATCACAGCAAAAATATAATAACTGAAAGGACTGAAATTATGTGGGCTTACAATGAAACTTTTTATCAGATTTATCCGATCGGCTTCTGCGGCGCGCCGACGCACAATGACGGCGTGACAATGCACCGGATTTTGAAAATTGCAGACTGGGCCGGATATCTCGAAGAGCTCGGGATCGGATCGATCATTCTAAATCCGATTTTTGAATCAGATAATCACGGCTATGACACAAGAGATCTTACGAAGATCGACTGTCGCCTCGGAACGAACGAAGATTTCCAAACAGTATGTGAAACGCTTCATTCGCACAATATCAAGATCATGCTCGACGGGGTATTCAATCACGTCGGCAGAGGTTTTTTGGGCATTTCAGGATGTGTTAGAGAAGAAATGGGATTCTCCGTATAAAGACTGGTTTTATATTAATTTTGACGGCAACAGCGCATATAACGACGGCTTCTGGTATGAAGGCTGGGAAGGACACTACGAACTTGTGAAGTTAAACCTGCAAAATCCTGCCGTCACAGACCATCTGCTTAGCTGCATAAAAATGTGGATCGAAACTTTCGGCATTGACGGACTGCGCCTTGATGTCGCTTATTCTCTCGATCATAACTTCATGCGCCGCCTCCGCTCTTTCTGCGAAGAGATTAAGCCGGGATTCGCTCTTGTAGGAGAAGTTTTATTCGGAGACTACAACCTGATCGTCAACAACGAAATGCTTCACAGCTGCACGAACTACGAATGTTACAAAGGATTATATTCCAGCTTTAACAGCATGAACTTGTTCGAGATCGCCCACTCATTAAACCGCCAATACGGACCGGAGCAGTGGTGCATTTACAGAGGAAAGCATCTCATGACTTTTGCAGATAACCATGACGTCACGCGGCTTGCTTCCATATTGACAAACAAGCGGCATATCCCCCTTGCTTACGGACTTTTGTTCGGTATGCCGGGTATTCCCTGTATTTATTACGGAAGCGAATGGGGAGAGGAAGGAACGAAATCACCTGATAATGATTATGCCTTAAGGCCTTGTTTCGATGCGCCTAAGCCAAACGATCTCACCGATCTGATCCGCCGCCTGATCGCTCTTCGCAGAGAAAGCGATGCGCTGTGCAGCGGTTCTTATCGAAATATCGTTATTACAAATCATCAGCTTATTTTCGAGCGCAAAACAGAAAAAGAGCAATTCCTTGTTGCCGTCAACGCATCCGACTGTGAATTCACAGCCGGACACCATGAGTTAAACGGCACATATGAACATGAATCCTTTCCTTTGAAAACGAAACGATCACAAGCGGCAAGGACACTTCCGTACAGGAACTTAACGGACAGCTCGTCCTGCCCGCATACAGCATCCGGTATTTAAAAAGAGCTTTATAAAAGTCTTATATGATCCAGCGGGCATGGCTTCCATGGCCGCTTTTTGTCACAGTCAGCTTCCAGTCGATCTGCTCTTTCAATTCATTGACATGAGAAATGATACCTACAAGTCCTTTTTCTCCTGCAAGTTCTTTCAAGATACGGATCGCCCTCTCCCGCGACTGATCATCCAAAGAACCGAATCCTTCGTCTACGAACATCGTCTCCAAACTCACCGCTCCGGCTGTGTTCTGAATGATATCCGCAAGTCCTAACGCCATTGACAACGCCGCCATAAATGATTCTCCGCCTGACAGAGATTTTACGTCGCGGACAGAATCTGTCACCAGATCGTACACATCCAGATCTAATCCGGCCTGCCCCTGACTGCTTAAATCTTTCAATTCCCGACACTGCAGGATAAATCCTCCGGAAGTCATTTTGGCAAGCCTTCGGTTCGCCGCTTGTATGATCTGCCGGAAATACTTTCTCTGAACATACGTCTCAAAATCAAGCTTCACACTGCCTGTCAAACTTCCGTTCGCCGTCCTGCTCAGATTACCGACAACTTCATACTTTTCCCGAAGTTCCTCCTCTGCCGCAAAATACTTTTTAAGGCTGTCACAGGCGCTTTGATGGGTAATATTTTTCCCGTGAATCTCCAGTTTTCGCACATTCTTTTCTTTCAAAAGCATATCTGTCTCATTTTTCTTTCTGACGTCACTTTCCGTCTCCTGCCGCCTTTTACCGTTTAACTGACCTTTCAATGTCTCAACACTGCTTTTCTTTTGAACGACCAGACTTTCATACGTCTTTACTTGATCGTTCATCTGCCTCCAGCCTTCGATCCATTTTTTCGCCTCCCGGTATTCCTCCTGATCCGCAAACCGCTGCTTTCGTATCTCCTGACGAAACATTTCCTGTTCCTGCTCGAACCGCTCTTCCAGTTCCGTTTTCTGTAAAACCAGATTTTCCGCCCGCCCTGCCTGACGTTGGTTTTCTTCTGCAGTTTTTCTGTATGCGTCCTGAAGCTTTTTCAAATTCGATCTTTTTTGCGCAAGCAGGCTCTCATATTCTGCAAGCCGGTCTTCCGCCTGTTTTTCATCTTCCCGAGAATACCTTTCTCCAAAAAGCGCTTTTTCTTCTGTTTCAAATTGTGCGCGAACTTCCTGATATTTTTTCCTGTGCCGCCGCTCTCTTTCGCTCCGCTTCATCACGGATCTTTTTCGCCTCTTCTACTGTCTTTTCATCGACTCCGCCTTCGGAAATTTTCGCCTTATGCGGATGATGCACCGACCCGCACACAGGACACGGAGAACCTTCCTTAAGTTCTTGTGCAAGAATCCCCGCCTGTTCGCCGAAAAAGATTCTGTATTTTTCTTCATAATCTTCCGACGCCGCTTTACACTGATCTATGCAGCGTGTCATCTGAACTGTCTGTTTCTCATACTCTGCTTTTAATTTCCGTACTTTTGCATATCTGGGAAGAATCTCACGCAAACGCACGATCTGTTCTCGAAGCTTCGGTTCGATCCGATCCATCTCACTCTCCGCCTGCTCCGCATCTTCTTTCAGCCTGTTCTCCCGCTTACTGTGCTCTTCCATCCACTCATTCAGAGTAACGATTTCTTCTTTGATCCTCCGTGCATCTTCCTTTGTACGAAGCGCCTGCACTTCCAATCTTCTCGCCTGTTCCGAACGTTCTCCCAACAGCGCGTGATTTTTCAAAAGCTCATATTCCGCGCTTTGTTCCTGCAGTCTTTTATATTCCGATTCTGTTCGCTCTAACAGACCGAAGATCCTGTTGATCTCCTCTTTCTTCCCGATCATAAGATGGAGCTGCTCCGATTCTTTCCGAAGCGCCGTTTCTTCGGCTTCCATCGTTTCGTACGCTTCTTTTCCTTCTTTTAATATCCGGCCGAGCGTTTCTGTTACAGCCTCTGCCGAGGGCATTTCCTGGGAAATCAAATCTTCCCACACCTTTTGCACCTTCGATCCGTCTGCATCGACGCGCTCCATCTCACGCCGAATATCGGCTTCATTTCTTTAACTGTATATACAATGCTTTTCCTTGCTCTTTTAATTGTTCCTGGACGTCTCTGTATATCTGCGTCTGAAAAATCTTGGAAAATATCTTCTTTCGCTCTTTTGATTCCGCATGCAGCAGCCGCAGGAAGTCTCCCTGCGCTATCATAGCGATCTGCGTAAACTGCCCGGCGTCTAATCCGATGATCTGCTCTATTTTCTGATCAACTTCACGCTTTTCCCTGAACTCCTTCCCGTCGGGCATGATCAGGCTGACTTTGACGTTTCCTTACAAGGCGGATCTTCCGTCTGCATTTTCCGCTTTCCCGCGCGCATATATCCGGTTTCTTCGGATCGTATACTGCCCGTCCCGATATGCAAACGTATATTCCACGAATGTTTCCGCCTCGTCGTCGGCATACTGGCTTCTCATCATATTTCCGTCGCGCCGTCCGCCGCTTGTCCTGTCGTAAAGAGCATATGTCACCGCATCGAAGATCGTTGTTTTTCCCGGCTCCGGTATCGCCGGTAACGAGAAATCAGCCCGCCTTGAATTTTCGTAAAGTCAATCGTTTCCATACCGGAATAAGAACCAAACGCAGACATCGTAAGTTTGATCGGTCTCATCTTTCTTCTCCTTTCACATCAATCAAAATCTGCGTCATCATTTCCGCCTCTTCTAAAGACATCTTTCTTCCATGCATTTCTTCATAGAAATCCGAAAAATGTTTCCAGTGGATTTTCCATGCGGATATCCTCATCCTTAAACTCAAGTTTTTTACGCGTCCGTTCATTATCCGTCCGCACTTCTAAAAATACGGCTGTACACTTTTTCCAACTGTTCTTTCGGTCTATAAGGATCGATTTCGTCTGTAAGCGTCACGCTCACATAATCATCCCGCTTTTTCGGATCTGCCGAACTTAAGATTCCAGAAAGACATCCCCGCACTTTCTGTACGTCCCGCAGCGGATGAAGCGGAAAATTTTTTCCGATTGTGACCGCCTCTTTTTTTCCTGCCCTATCGTCACAAGATGAAGAGACTTTTCTAAGTCCGCTTCACTGACCGAATATTTCAAAAGCGTCCCGCAATATCGAATATGTTCCGCCCCCACTCTCTGTGCCTTGTGCAAATGTCCAAGCGCCGCATAATCAAATCGGCTGATTGCGGAAATGTCTACATTATCAATTCCGCCGACACTGAAAAGTTCTGAATCACACGTTTCCGGAGTCTCGCCGTTTCCTGTATAAAACTGATGAGATACAAGTACGTTTCGCTCCGAAAAGTCGATATCCTCTCTCCTTAAAACCGCATCGACAGCCTCTGTATAACTGCCCGGCGTCTCGTTTTCACACAACAACCTTACATATCCCGGCTTCAAAAAAGGAAGCAGATAAAAATTCACCGGACCATACTCATCTTTTAATACAACTTTTTCAAATGTTCTTTTTCCGTCTCAGGCGCTTTCCCCGCAATATAGATGCCGCGGCTTCCAAGCAGACGGCTGGCATAATCAAGTCTTTGCGCCGAATCATGATTCCCCGCGATGATCAAAATCGACACCTGAGGGCTTACCGATGAAAGCCGTGTCAGAAAATCGTCAAACACTGCGACCGCCTCTGCCGACGGAACAGATTTATCATAAATATCTCCCGCGATCACAACCGCATCCGGCCGAAGCTTCTCTGTATATCCGATCACTTCCTCCAAAATGTGTTCCTGATCTTCTTTCATATTGTAATGATAAAGATGTTTTCCGATATGCAGATCCGATAAATGTATAAATTTCATTTTACTGTTCCTTTCCGCTTCATCCTGATCGTTTTCTTTTTCTGCGAAAACACGCTTATTAAAGTTTCAGTTTTCTGTATCTGTCAAAGCAGGCAAAAAATTTCCTGCGCTCTTGGCATCGCCATACATGCGATACTTGATCTGCTCTCACAGAGCGCATCAAGCGACTCTTTTTCTATAACTTTTTCCATCTCTGCGATCACTTGACGAAGATCTTTCTTTCCGTTCATAAGATGTTTTTTGAGCATATCGCATACAATATCCGAGCGCTGTCACCTGTTCGCTGTCAACAATCTGTTCCACATAGCGAAGATCGATCATTTCTTTGTTGATCATGACAGCTTCTTTTCCCATCGTCTTCATCTTGATCCGGTCATTCCCCTTTAAATCTGCATTTGCGATCGGACATCTCTTAAAATCAGGCTGCCGCGCCGGCTCTTGAGAAAGACTGATCGCAGGAAATGCTTCCGCTTCCTTTTTCGCATATCCGGTAATATCTTTCGGCTCGTATCGATCCATCTGAAGGATCGTATCTGCAATATGGAAATAAGCTCCTGAACTTCCCGCTACGATCACGGTGGAAATCCCCTGTTTTTTCATACAATTCTCTTATCCGCTCGATAAACGGCGTGATCGGCTCCATCTCCCGATGAATCACTCTTTGCATCAGTTCATCCCGTATCATAAAATTCGTAGCGCTTGTGTCCTCATCGATCAAAAAAAGAGAAGTTCCGGCTTCCATGCTTTCGATTACATTTGCCGCCTGAGACGTACTTCCACTGGCATCTTCCGTACAAAATAAAACCGTGTCCTTTCCATTTGGAAGATCGTTGATAAACATAGAAATATCCGTCTTTTTAATACTCCGCCCGTCCTCGGCGCGAATCTTTACCGCCGTATCGTCGGTGATCACATACTCCCGTCCGTCACCTGCAACATGCGGATAAACTCCTGTTTCCAACGCCTTTAACAGCGTAGATTTTCCGTGGTATCCCCCGCCCACAATAAGCGTGATCCCTCTTTTGATCCCCATTCCGCTTATGACTCCCGCATGCGGAAGTGTAATCGTCACTTCCTGCTCCTTTGGAGACCGAAACTTTACTGCGCCGCGCATCGGCTTAGACGAAACGCCGGACTCTCTCGGAAGAATGCTTCCGTTTGCCACAAAAGCGCAAAGTCCGAGTTTCGGAAGCTGATCTCTTATATACCTCTGATCTTCCGCAAGATCTATAATTTTACGCAGACGGGCCGCATCTGCATTTTTATAAAACAAAGAGGCCTTTACACATTCCGGCACAAACTGAAACAGGATCTTCTCAAGCTCCCGCGCATTGATCGTTCTTCCGTTTGCGGGAAAACCGATTTCCATCCGCAAAATGATATCTCCACTGTTCGGATCAAGTCTGCAGGCCGTACGTTCCAAAACTTCCTGCCCGCAGCGGCTTACAGCGATCATCCCACTTTTTCCCGAACCTTTTGCCTGAAAAGCAAACTGATCCGCCTTTTTTGCAAACTGACGCGTCAATTCATCCTGAAGCGCGATCCGCTGATCTTTCCCACAGTAAAGATCACTCGGAAATGCCGCTGCCTTTCCTTCTACATGTATGCTCACCTTTGACGGAGACGCAAACGGATCTCCCTGTACATGATCTATAGACAACACATATCCCGGAAACCGATATGTTCCTTTCGTATCTTTATAAGCAGGATATCCACGATGATCGATCCTGTTCAATAAACTTCTCAAATCTGCTGCTGACTGCATTTTCTCGATTCCTTTCTTCCACTATTTTCCCGCGCCGCGCATCGGCTTACGTTTTACGTTCTTTTACTCTGTCTGCCGTTATCTTAATGTTCTGATTTCACTGCCTGACAATATTCATACTGACGCTTTACTTCAACTTTAAAATCGTACATGAAAACGGGGCCATTTCCAACACATTTTCATATACTTCTCCACTTTCTGCATCAATCTGCTTTCCAATGCCTTCCAAACGAACCTGCCTGTCATTAAAAATTCATCACAAAAAACAAGACCTTTTCTTCCTGTCTCATCCTCTCTTTTTGCAGCCGTCACGCCATGGGGAAGTCGTTTTAATATGCGGTCGGCAGATGATGCTTCTTTCAACAATCCCGCCTTTATAAACACATCTTTATAAAATGCACTTAGAAACCTCTGATCCGATTCTGCCGAAAGATAATACGCCCTTCCGCTTCCATATGCATTTTCAGTTACTACCGGACATCCTTTATAAAAGTCTTTTTTATAAACAGAGTAAATTTCCGTCTTAGCTTTTGCATGAACGATATCACACATCGTATACGCCGGATATTCTTTTCCGTTATAATCAAAACAATTCTCAAACTCCTTTGACGGCGCGTCCATTTCTTCAGAAACCACCCCGAGTACATCTTCCAACGGATGCCGTCCTATAAAACAAAGATCGGTTTCATTTACAATCCCGCTGAAATACGTTGTCACATAAGTTCCGCCCGCTTCCACGAACGCTCTGACCTTTTCGGAATATCCCTTTTTATACATATAATTAAGTGGCGCCGCCAGAAGCCGATATCCCGAAAAATCATCGTCCATACTTACAAAATCAACGTCCAAGCCACACTCCCAAAACGCACGGTAGTGATCCGTCACACATTTCACATAATCAAGATCCTGACGCGGTCCGCTCGTGTCTTCTACAGCCCACCAGTTTTCCCAGTCAAAAACAATGGCCGCTTTCGCCCTGTTTAAAAAAGTTTTGATCCCGCCGCTTAAGTGCTCCAGCCGCTTTCCTACTTCCGTCACTTCTCGAAATGTTCTCGTATCAGAACCGTTCTTATGATCTACGACTGCTCCGTGAAATTTCTCATAGCCGCCCCTGCTCTTTCTCCACTGAAAATACTGAACCGAATCTGCTCCGTGCGCAACTGCCTGCATAGAAGAAAGCATGTGCATCCCCGGTCTTTTCAGCGGATTGTGAGAACGCCAGCTCACAGAAGAGGGCGTGCTTTCCATTAAAAGAAACGGCTCTCTTTTCAGACTTCTCATAAGAGCATTACCCGCAGATGTATATACCGCCTCCGGCACTTCATCTTTTCTCTCATGCCAAAACGGATAATTATCCCATGATATGATATCAACTGCATTTTTCAGAGTATTGTAATCAACTCCTTTGAAAATCCCATCATATTCGTCGTTGTCGGAAGATCGGAAAATTCTCTCAATGCATCGGCTTCCATTTTGCAAAAATCTGTAATCTGCTCGGAAGAAAATCTCTTCCAATCTAAAGTCAACGCTGTCGTCAGACATTCGCCCTGCGGAGAAGGGCTGTGGATCTGATCCCAATCTGTATATTTGTGACTCCAAAATCCCGTCCACCACGACGCATTAAGCTTATCCAGTGTTCCGTACTTGTTTTTTCAGCCATTCCCGAAACTTTTTCTGACATTTTTCACAATGACATGTGGAATCTTTGAAGTTTCCTCCGAACTCATTGGAAATATGCCAGAGGATCACATTTTCTTTCTTTCCGAATCGCTGCGCAAGAGCCCGGTCTATCTGCTTTACCTTCCGCCTCATGACCGGAGAGGAATAGCAGAAGTTATGGCGCTTCCCCGGCAGGTTTACCGTACCGTCCGCCTGCACCTGAAGCGTCTCGGGATACTTTTGTGTAAGCCAGTGCGGCATTCCTCCCGACGGAGTCGCCAAAACTACCTGTATCTTCCTCTCTCGGAGTTTATCTATAATTTCCTCCAGCCATTCAAACGTATAAACGTCCTCCTTAGGCTCTAACTCCGCCCAAGAAAAACACTCCGAGCGTCACACAGTTTACATTTGCCTTATTCATCAACTTTAAATCTTCTTCCAATATCTCCGGATATTCGATCCACTGTTCCGGATTATAGTCTCCACCGTGTAATAAGTGTCCTCCTATCATAGTACAACCTCCTGTTTTCATTTCGGACAATGTGTGATTTTTTGCAGCATTCCGGTAATAATACAGTCTCCAGCTCTTCTTTCTGCAATAAGTATGCCCCGAGAATTTTTTCAGATGTCAATTATAAAAAGAAACAGAGGCTTTCGGAATCATATCTCAAAAAGTCTCTGTTTCCACTTTATCGAAACATCGTTCGCAAGAACATTGTTTCTAATTATACTTCAAATATCAGATCTCCATAAGACGGCATCGGCCATGCCTCTTTATCAACGATCATCTCCAGCTTGTCGATCGGCGCACGCAGATCCTCCATTGCAGGGCACACTGTCTCATAATAATAAGCCGCTTTATCAGGACCGTCGTCCATGGAAGAAGCCGTCTCCGTCACTTTCTCAAGCTGTGCCTGAGCGCGGCTTGCTTCTTTGAGCAGCACGGTAATCTCATCAAGCGTCGCAAGCTGAACACTGGCATCCACACCTGCGGCTTTTACCGAATTAACCGTATCCGCCAGCGTCTTTGTATATTTAATGATCGCCGGAATAAACTGTTTTCTTCCCATATCGATCATCGTACGAGCCTCGATATTGAGCGCCTTTGAATAATTTTCATAGCGAATTTCCGCGCGGGATTCAAGCTCTGTGCGTGTAAATACTCCGAATTTCTCAAAAAGTTCTACCGACTTATCAGATACAAGCGCCGGGATCGACTCAACCATAGACTTAATGTTTGGAAGTCCTCTTCTTTGCGCTTCTTCTACCCATGCCTGTGAATATCCGTCTCCGTTAAAAATGATCTTCTGGTTCTCGATCGCATATTCCTTGATCAGGTCATGGATCGCTTTTTGAACGTCATCCGCCTGTTCCATAACATCACATGCTTCCGAAAACGCTTCCGCCACGATCGTATTGAGCACAATATTGGCAGATGCGATCGAGTCTCTCGAACCTACCATACGGAATTCAAATTTATTTCCTGTAAACGCAAACGGAGAAGTTCTGTTCCGGTCTGTCGCATCTTTCATCAGATCAGGAAGAGTACGCACACTCGTCTCCAGCTTTCCGCCTTTCAAACTATGTGTCGCCTCCCCTGTACTTACAAGCTGATCGATCACATCCTCGAGCTGCTCTCCAAGGAAAACGGAAATAATTGCCGGAGGCGCTTCATTTGCCCCAAGCCGGTGATCATTTCCCGGATCAGCCGCAGATTCTCTGAGAAGTTCCGCGTGTCTGTTGACCGCTTTCAAAACACATGTCAGAACAAGAAGGAACTGAATATTCTCATGCGGTGTCTTTCCCGGTTCGAGCATATTGATGCCATCGTCTGTTATCAGCGACCAGTTATTATGTTTTCCCGATCCATTCACCCCTGCAAACGGTTTCTCATGGAGCAGACATTTCATTCCGTGCCTGCTTGCCACCCGTTTCAAAGTCTGCATCACGATCTGATTATGGTCTACCGCAATATTCGCTTTTGCATAGATCGGAGCAAGCTCATGCTGAGCCGGCGCAGCCTCGTTATGCTGAGTTTTCGCCGTAACGCCTACCTTCCAAAGTTCTTCGTTTACATCTTTCATAAACGATGCGATTCTCTGTCTGATCGTTCCGAAATAGTGATCGTCCATCTCCTGACCTTTCGGAGGCATCGCGCCAAACAGCGTCCTTCCTGTATAGATCAGGTCTTTTCTCTGAAGAAACTTTTCTGAATCTACAAGGAAATATTCCTGTTCCGCACCGACAGACGGCGTCACTTTCTTTGAAGTTGTATTTCCGAATAAGCGAAGCAGACGCATTGCCTGCGTATCGAGCGCTTCCATCGAACGAAGAAGCGGTGTTTTCTGATCAAGCGCCTCTCCGGTATAAGAACAAAATGCAGTAGGGATGCACAGGATCGCGCCTGCCGCGTCTTCTCTTATAAATGCCGGAGAAGTACAATCCCACACTGTATACCCTCTTGCCTCAAACGTAGCTCTTAATCCTCCTGACGGAAACGAGGAAGCATCCGGTTCTCCTTTGATCAGTTCTTTTCCCGAAAACTCATAAGAACTTTTCCACTTGGCTGGGGAGCCGATATAAATGAATCATGCTTTTCTGCCGTAACGCCTGTTAAAGGCAGGAACCAGTGTGTGTAATGCGTCGCGCCTTTTTCAATCGCCCACTCTTTCATCTCATGAGCTATGACATCGGCCGTCTCCAGATCAAGTTCCCTGCCCTCTTCGATCGTGTGCTTCAGATTTTGTAAATCTTTTTCGGCAGACGCTCTTGCATCACTGTATCGTCAAAATCATTCTGTCCAAAATTTCAGCTACATTGATTGCTTCTGTACTCATAATTCACCTTTCCTTCCTACCTTTTAACAAGACTGCTAGAACGCTTTTTTGTATCAGACTACTCTATGTATTACTGCTTTTAACAATATAATACAAAAAAGGTATTATGGCATACCATAAATCACCGGAAGCACCGAAGAGAACATTCCGGGATCGTAAGCAGCCGCCAAGATCTCTGGCACTCCCGTGCTTTAGCTCGTTGCTATTACAAAAAGGGCACTCCATGCTATGCTGGAACGCCCCTGTTCATGTCTCTGTCAGTCAGTATAACTCCGCCAACTAAAAAATGGCAAGTATTTTTTTGAAAAATTCAGCCGCCGAAAGCAGACGTCAGATATGCTGCGCCGCTGCTTAAGCTTGTCCGATAGAACCGAATAATTCCATTTTCTCTTTTACAGTAGCCATGATTGCGTCTGTACCCGGTTTAAGAAGTTTACGCGGGTCAAATCCTTTTCCTTCAAGGTCTTTTCCTGCTTCAACATACTCGCGTGTAGCTGCCGCAAACGCAAGCTGACACTCTGTATTTACATTAATCTTAGCAACGCCGAGGCTGATTGCCTTTTTGATCATATCTTCCGGAATACCTGTGCCTCCGTGAAGAACGAGCGGCATATCGCCTGTAAGCTGCTGGATCGCATCCAGAGTCTCAAAACTTAATCCTTCCCAGTTCTCCGGATATTTTCCGTGGATATTTCCGATACCTGCTGCAAGGAAATCGATTCCGAGATCGGAAACCATCTTACACTCCTGCGGATCGGCACACTCGCCTTTTCCGATTACTCCGTCTTCCTCTCCGCCGATAGAACCGACTTCTGCCTCGATGGACATGTTCTTCTCATGAGCGATCTTAACGAGCTCTTTTGTCTTCTCTACGTTCTCCTCGATCGGATAATGTGATCCATCGAACATGATAGATGAGAATCCTGCTTCGATACACTTCATACATCCTTCGTAGCTGCCGTGATCAAGATGCAGAGCAACCGGAACTGTGATTCCGAGTTCTTCCAGCATTCCGTTTACCATGCCTACAACTGTCTTATATCCTGTCATATATTTTCCGGCTCCTTCAGATACACCGAGGATTACCGGAGAGTTGCACTCCTGTGCTGTAAGAAGAATTGCTTTTGTCCACTCAAGGTTGTTGATATTGAACTGTCCTACTGCATAATGTCCTGCTTTTGCTTTTTTTAACATTTCTGCTGCTGATACTAACATAATAATGACCTCCAATTTAAAGTTTACATTCATTATAACACATTTTCTGTGCCAGGCAAGTATTTCTTAATGCAATTCCTACAATTTCATGGTAGAATAAAGAGCAAGAATATGATTCAAGAAAGGAATACAGTGATTTCTATGAGTATGAATAATTTAATTGTAGGCCAGTCCGGCGGACCAACCGCAGTCATTAACAGCAGTTTATATGGCGTTGTATCAGAAGGATTGCGCCAGCCTTCTATTGGTACTGTATATGGTATGGTAAATGGCATTGAAGGTTTTCTGGCAGGACGTGTTCTTAGTTTTGAAGAAGCCCTTCCGGGACAGGAATTAGAAAAATTAAAAACCACTCCAGGCGCTTATCTTGGCTCCTGCCGCTATAAGCTTCCGGAAAATCTGGAGGATCCTGTATATCCCCTCCTTTTCCAGAAGTTTGAAGATCTGGGCATTGGATATTTCTTCTATATCGGCGGAAATGATTCCATGGATACTGTAAGTAAATTATCAAGATATGCAGAAAAAACCGGAAGTTCTATCCGTATTATCGGAGAACCCAAAACCATTGACAATGACCTGGTTCTCACAGACCATACACCTGGTTTCGGAAGCGCTGCCAGATATGTGGCATCTACAGTAAGAGAAATTGTCATTGATGCCAATGTATATGAAACAAAATCTGTAACTATTGTGGAAATTATGGGACGTCATGCAGGATGGCTTACTGCTGCCAGCGCACTTGCCAGAAAACACGTTGGGGATAATCCTCTGCTGATTTATCTTCCGGAAACAGATTTTGACCAGGAAGCTTTCCTTGCAAAAGTGGAAACCTGCTTTGAAAAAAATCCAAATGTCATTGTCTGTGTATCTGAGGGAATTCATGATCAGGAAGGTACTTTTATCTGTGAGTATGATAATAGTGTAGGAACCGACACCTTTGGTCACAAAATGCTGGCTGGCTGCGGCAAATACCTGGAAAATCTGGTGAGAAATCGTCTTGGTGTAAAAGCCCGCTCTGTTGAATTAAACGTAAGCCAGCGCTGCTCTGCTTCCATGATGTCAGCCACAGACCAGAGGGAAGCTGTGATGGCAGGAGAATTTGGTGTAAGAGCTGCCTTAAAAGGTGAAACAGGTAAAATGGTTTCCTATGTAAGAACCTCCAATCTTCCTTACCGCATGACTCTTGGGCTGGAAGATGTAAATGCAATCTGCAACCAGGAGAAAACGGTTCCTCTGGAATGGATTTCCGAAGATGCTTCTGATGTAACAGAAGAATTCTTTGCTTATGCCCTTCCACTGATTCAGGGCAGTGTGGAAATTCCTCTGGGAACAGACGGACTTCCCGTATTTGCATCCAGAAAATAATATTTAAAAAGCATGAGTGCTTTGCCCGATTTTTCTTCTGGCATAGCATTCATGCTTTTTCTACATTTTTTATTCTTTATCCTCTAACCGTTTTTCATCTTTCTGATAACTCTTATGATTTAAAATATCATAGATACATGGTACTACGAACAGGGTCAGAAGGGTTCCGTAAAGGAGTCCTCCGATGGTAACAATAGCCATTGGCTGTACCATATCGCCTCCCATGCCAAGTCCCATAGCCATGGTAACCAGACCCAGCACTGTGGTCAGGGCTGTCATAATAATGGGGCGCAGGCGGTCTTTTCCAGCCTTGGCAATGGCTGCATATTTCTCCATACCTTCTTTTCGCATCTGATTAATATAATCTACCAGCACGATTCCGTTATTTACAATAATACCAGAAAGCATGACAAAACCAATCATGGCAATAATGCTGACAGGCTTTCCGGTCAGCAAAAGTCCCAGAAATCCTCCGGTAAACGCCAGGGGAATGGTAAACATGATAATAAATGGTGACAGCAGGGACTGGAACTGAGCTACCATAATCAAATACATAAATACCAGCGCCAATACCAGCATAAGCATGAGCTGTCCCATAGCTTCGTTGATAGTTTCATCCTCTCCTGTCATCTGTCCACGATAACCTTCCGGCATATGGTAATCATCCAGCATCTTCTGAACCTTCTGGCTTACCAGACCAATATTATAGCCAGTGGCAATTTCTGCGGACACAGACACATAGCGGCTCTGGTCTTCCCTTGTAATCGCCTGGGGCGTAAAGGAATCTTTAAATTCCGCAAGCTCTCCTACCAGAACCTCTCCCCTTTTTTGGCCCTTCGCTGTCCTGTATATTCCACTGGGATTTTTCCAATGGATTCTCTTGTCATGGTTTCTTTTGCATCGCTCTCTACATAAACCTCATAGTCCTTAGCTGCTGTAGAAATAGTGGTTGCAGATGCTGCCTCTGCCAGTTCTTTATTAATAGCCTGGAACACCTGTGCTACCGTAAGATTATATTCCATGGCTTTTTCTTTATTTACAATGACTTCATACTCAGCATCTGCATCCTCCAGGCCATCACTGACATTCTGGGTTCCTTTGATGCCCTCCAGTTTCTTTGCCAGATCTTTTGCAATGCTCTGCAGCTCATCCAATTCTTTTCCACTGATTTGAATATTGATGCCGCTGCCTCCCAGGGCGCTCATGTCCATGGAGTCCGTAGAAATCTGGATTTCACAGTCTTTCACGTCCTTCGTGCGTTTTTTCGATTTCCTTTTCCAGTTGGGCATTGTTCAGTGTTTTTTCCTCTTTCAGCACCAGATACATGGTAACTGTATTGGTATTACTTTCTCCCGACATCATAGAGGAACCGGAAGCCATAGCACCTATGGATTCAATATCTTTGATATCTGAAATCTTCTCCATCACTTCATTGGATTTGGCTGCTGTCTCTTCCAGAGGGGTTCCCTTTTCTGTGGTAATGGTCATGGTCACCTGGGTGCTTTCCATGGATGGGAAAAAATTCTGTTCCTTTACTGATGGAAAGAACAGCGCTTAAAAGGAACAAGCCTAAAGCTCCCAAAAGTACCCAGGTTTTATGATGCAGCGCTTTTAAAATGAGCTGACTGTAGCCTTCCTGTAGTTTATCCAGGAATCTGGACTGCTTTTCTTCTGTTTTCTGCAGCAGTCCTGCAGACATCATGGGCACCACAGTCAGCGCCACAAGCAGGCTTGCTGCCAGAGAGTAGGCAATAGTCAGTCCCATCTCCACAAAAAGCTGCCTGGTAATCCCCTCTGTAAAGACAATGGGAGCAAACACACAGACCGTTGTGAGGGTGGAGGAAGTAATGGCTCCTGCCACCTGCTTTGCGCCTTCAATAGCCGCTTTTCTGGCCGGAACACCTTCATTACGCATACGGTAAATATTTTCAATTACAACAATGGAGTTATCTACCAGCATTCCCACCCCAAGAGCCAGGCCGGAAAGGGAAATAATGTTTAAGGTAACCCCTGAAAAATACATCATGACCAGCGCTGCTACAACGCTAATAGGAATGGAGCAGGCAATCACAAAGGTGGGACGGACACTGCGAAGAAATACAAACAGGATGAGAACAGCCAGAATGCCTCCGTAAATCATGTTCTGCATAACCGATTGAATTACCATGTCAATATAAATCCCCTGATCCATCAACGTTGTAAAATGCAGTCCCTTTTCTTCTTGTTCCAGGCTCTCCATACGGTCTAAAATTTTGTCTGTTACCTCTCCTGTGGAATATCCGGTCTGCTTCTCAATGGTGAGCATAACCCCGGGATTGCCATTAATAACTGCATAAACTTCAGAGGAATCATCCGTCACCTGAATCTCTGCTACATCAGAAAGCTTAATGGGATCCAGACCTTCCAGCCCTAAATCCAGAATCACCAGGTCTTTTAACGTATCTACATCCTGAACCTTTTCTCCCACCCGGACCAGATAATCTTCTTTGTCTTCCTGGACATAGCCTGCAGGCATTGCAAAGTTTTCTGCTGCCAGAATTCCTTTAATCATGTCCTGTGTAAGAATAGTATGTAAATCTGTCTGTTCCTGAATCTGTTCCTTTGCTGCATCTAATTGTTCTTTTCCCGCATCAATCTGGCTTTGCGCTGCCTGCATCTGGGAGGTGCTTACTTCTATTTTCGCTGCTGCAGAGCTCATCTGTACTGCTGCTAAAATCTTCTGGGTCTCCAGTTGCACTTCTGCTGCAGACATCTGGCTTTTTCCGGATTCCAGTTGTTCTCTGGCCTGATTAAGTTTCCTCTTTTGCCCTGGGTAATCTGAGCCAGTCCCGCATCTAGCTGAGCCTGGGCCTGGGCAATTTGAGAAAGCCCGCTGTTTGCCTCTTCAATTCCCTTATTAATTACCTCGATATCCATAAGCGCAAGACCTTCATTTAAGGTTTGCAGTTGGGCCTGGGCTTCTGTTTTTGCCATGTTGAGACTGTCTAACTGGGCGTTCATTTTCCCAATGGCATTTTGCAGCTCCTGCTGCTCCTCCGGCGTCTGTGCCTGTTCCAACTGGCTTTCTAACTGGGCAATGCTTTCTGTTGCTGTGGCAATCTGAGTTTCCAACTGTGCAATGGTGTTTTCCAGTTCCTGCTTCCCTGCTGCAGCCTGATAATATTCATTTTTGGCTGCTGTCAGTTCTTTTAACATGGCTTCTATTGGAGCTCTGGAGGCAGTCAGTACCTCTCCCTGTTTCTCCAGTTCTGCCTGTTTTTCTTCCAGAGTCTGAAGCTGGGCAGAAATTTCCTGTAATCCTGCCTGCATTTGTTCCTTTGCCTGACTTAACTGGGCGCTTCCCTGTCCAATCTGCCCTGCCGCAGCCTGCTGTCCGCTCTCCAACTGCTGCCTGCCGCTTTCTAACTGCGCCTGGCCTTCTTCCAACTGTTTCTGGGCATCCTGAAGTTTCTGCTCTTCTCCTGCAAATTTTCCATTGATGGCATCTTGTACCTTTTGGTTTACCCCATCAATTTTATCTTGCTGAAGTTCCACACGAATCTGTTCTGTTACGCCACCGGAAACGCTGACTCTTGCCACCCCGGCAATGCTTTCCATTTCCTGCAGAATATGATTCTCCACATAATCTGTGGTCTGGGGCGCAGTAAGACCATCCATATCCACTGCCGCTACAAAAACAGGCAGCATATCTGGATTTAATTTCATAATCATGGGATTTCCAACGCTTTCATCCCAGTATCCCTTTATCTGATCCAGATTTTCCCGCATCTCCAGTGTAACGGAATCCATATTTGCATCTTCGGAAAATTCCAGAATAACAACCGAAGCATTCTCACTGGAAACAGAGCTTACATTCGTAATATTGCTTACTGTAGCCATACTTTGTTCAATGGGTCTGGTAACCGTCTGTTCTACGGTCTCAGGACTTGCTCCCGGGTAGGTGGTCATAACCATGGCATAGGGCATATCCATACTTGGCAGCAAATCTGTGTTCATTTTTGTGAAGGATACCACTCCCAAAATCAGCACAAGAACCACTGCCACCACCACGGTGTACGGTTTTTTCACACTATAACGCGATAACATATTGTGTCCTCCTATTTAGTTCTGAAAAAATTATAATAATTCTAAAATTTGAAGTCAATCCATTTCCTCACAAATACAGTTGTATTTTTTCATGCCTTTTTGTATAATCAGTACATATGATAGATTTCAGGAGAAATGAAAGGGGGATTTTCATGTTTCATATTTCAAATTTTACCAGCAACGATGATATTCAGGTGCTTTCCAAGCTGGGGCCTTTTACGGTGATTGAATACCTTAGAGATTTAAGTGTTACACCTTCGGATGCACAGACCGCCTATTTCTGTAATGCCATGAATGTGCGGAAGCGTCAGGTAATCTGTGACACCAGCAAAGCCAACGTTACGGTTCAGGCAGGAGCCATGCAGTGGATGGTGGGCAATGTACATGCCACTACCGGTTTAAAAGGTGTTGGGGACTTATTCGGCAAGGCAGTTCGCGGAAAGGTTACCGGAGAGTCGGCAATCAAGCCAGAATATACAGGAGAGGGAATCCTGGTTTTAGAACCAACCTACAAGCATCTGCTCCTTCTGGATTTAGAAGACTGGAATGGCTCCATTGTCTTAGATGACGGTCTGTTTCTGGCCTGTGATTCCAGCCTCAAACACAAAGCGGTCATGCGTTCCAATCTTTCTTCTGCTGTTGCCGGAAATGAAGGTCTCTTTAACCTGGGTATTGTGGGAAATGGTGTGGTCTGCCTGGAATCTCCCTGTCCCAAAGAAGAGCTGGTGGAAATTTCCCTGCAGGATGATGTGTTAAAGATAGATGGCAATATGGCTATTGCCTGGAGCGGAAGTCTGGACTTTACCGTAGAACGCTCCGGCAAAACACTCATTGGTTCTGCCGCCTCTGGAGAAGGTCTGGTAAATGTTTACCGCGGAACCGGAAAGGTACTTCTGGCTCCGGTTTTATAAGATTTGGTATAAAAAGTAGAGTAGGCCATATGGCGCTACTCTACTTTTAACATACGGTATCCTACCCCGATATGGGTCTGAATATACTGAGGCGCATTGGGCTGTTTCTCTATTTTCTTCCTGAGTGTTGCCATGAACACTCTCAGAGATGCCACATCATTGTCCCAACTGCTGCCCCATATTTTCTGTGTAATAAACGTATGGGTCAAAACCTTTCCCACATTTTTGGACAGAAGACTTAACAACTTATATTCTATGGGCGTCAAGTGAAGTTCTTCCCCATCCAGATAAGCACATCCTGCTGCATAATCAATCCTGAGACTTCCATTTTGGAAAATAGCAGACTCTATCTGTACCTCTCCCTGCATCATGGCTAACCTCCTCTGCGTTACCCGCAGTCTTGCCAGCAGTTCTTCTACGGAAAGGGTTTTGTCAGATAATCATCTGCGCCTGCATCCAACGCGTCAATTTTATCTGTATCCTCACTTCTGGCACTGATTACAATAATCGGCATATTGGACCAGGTCCGCACCTTTTTGATGACTTCTATTCCATCCATATCCGGCAGCCCCAAATCCAGCAGCATAATGTCCGGATTGTGAGAAGAAGCCTCCACAATGGCAGTTTCCCCGCTTGGCGCTGTAAGGTATCGGTAATCATGGGTTTTCAAGGTGGTTGTAATAAGATTTCTCACCGGCGCGTCATCTTCTACTACTAAAATCAGATTTTTATTCATGTAGTTGTACCTCCCCTGCTGGTAATGTAATGGTAAAAATAGTTCCATGAGGCTGATTATCAGAAACGGTAATCTCTCCTTCATGAGCATTGATAATGGACTTGCACAAAGACAACCCAAGTCCCAGGCTTCTTCTGCTGTCTGCCACTTTGTTTGCCCCACTGTAAAACATTTCAAATACATGGGATTTCACTTCATCCGGGATTCCTGGTCCATTGTCTGCAATCTGAATTTCCACCAGGTTTTCCTTCTGCCTGGTGTGAATCCAAATCTCTGAACCAGGCGGCGTATATTTAATGGCATTGTCCACAATATTAATAATAGTCTGCACCATAAGACGGGCATCCACCTTTACCAGAAGGAATTCCTCCTCACTGCTTACTGTAATGGTGTGTTCCACGCTCTTACGGTTCACATGGCGCAAAGCTTCCATAATCACTTCATCTACAAGCTCTGCGGAAGCCTTCAGATTCATACGTCCTTCCTCAATTCTGGTTACTGAAAGAAGATTCTCCACCAGATTAATGAGCCACATAGAATCATCATAAATATCGGTATAGATTCCCATTTTTGTCTCTTCATCAAACTCTTTTCCATTTGCCATAAGATTGCTGGCATTTCCTGAAATAGAAGTAAGTGGTGTGCGCAGATCATGAGAAATGGCACGCAGCAGGTTGGCACGTAGCTGCTCATTTTTAGCCAGAATAGCTGCCTCTTCCTTTTCCCTGGCATTTTTCTCACTTTCCAGGGCCAGGGCACACTCCCCTAGAATAGACAGGACAATACTGTTTACAAAATCATCCATACGGGAATCTTCCATGACGATTCCTACCACACCATACACCTGCTCATTAATGCGGATAGCCAGATACAAGCACTGACACTCCGGAAAATTCCTGGTGAAAGCCCCTGCCCGCCGGTTATGTTCCCATACCCACTGTGCAACCTGTCTTTCTTTTTCCCCCAGTACAGGACTGATTCTCTTCCTTTCCCTCCTGCCAGAATAAATGAGGTTCTCCCAGATTACCCTCCTGCTCCAGTAAACAATATATTCTTCCCCAGAAGCTTTCCCAACTGATTTGCCATTGCTGTGATAATCTGATTCCTGTCCTGAGCCTGCTGCAGCATCTGATTGGTATCAAAAAGAATCTGGGTTCTATAAGCAGCCCTGGTTGCCTGACTGG
>ENA-OPYU01000237-OPYU01000237.1-human-gut-metagenome-genome-assembly--contig:-NODE-237-length-22602-cov-3.398665_pt1 | contig 22602 bp, 30 predicted proteins | sample MGYA00242637_ERZ504482 | MGnify/ENA primary metagenome ERZ504482 (study PRJEB26092, sample SAMD00036237) | human gut metagenome | host: Homo sapiens | study: EMG produced TPA metagenomics assembly of... | reverse complement strand
GGTCATGCGCCCACCTCCTCGCCGCATTTTTTCTGCTTCAGTGCCTCGGCCTTTCGATCGGTTTACGCAGGGCCAGCAGCAGGATCAGGATGCATCCCATGGAGGGCAGCACAAAAAGCTGCCGGATCCAAAAAGCACCAGACACGCCAATGGGCGGCAAGGCCGATCAGGGCGCTGTAGTGCTGCCGGTCCTTTTCCCACTGGTTGAGAAAGATCACCGTGAACATGGCGGTCATCACAAAGTCCACACCCTCGGTGCTGAAGGGCAGCACCGAGCCCACCACCGCGCCAAGACCGGCACTGGCCACCCAGTAGCACTGATCCAGCAGGGTGATGAAGAACATGAACCAGCCCCTGTCCACCCCTTCCGGCGGCTCGGCCGAACAGGTGATGGAAAAGGTCTCATCGCTCATGGCAAAGATCATATAAAAGCTGCGCAGGCCGTAGCCCTTGTAGCGCTCCAGCATGGCAAGGCCGTAGAACAAATGCCGCGCCTGGATCATCAGCGCCATCAAAAAGGCCGAAAGGGGTGAGAACGCGCTCAGCAGCAGGCTTGCCAGCACAAATTCCAGCGAACCGCCGTAGACCACCGTGCCCATGAGCATGGGCATCCACACCGGCAGGCCCAGCGACTGCACATAAATGCCATAGCCCATCCCCAGCACAAAATAGCCCGCCAGCACCGGGATGGTCTGCGGTGCGGCGGCGCGCAATGCCCGCCATACGGTGCTCTGCCGCCTTGTCAATTGTTGTTCGGTTACATGTTCCATTGGTCTTTCCCTCAAAATACGATGCCGGTTTCCTCTTTGGCCTCATTGCCGCCGATAAACCTATTCTCTCGATATGAATATGTCTGTATTATAACAGGTCTCACGGCTTTTGCAAAGGTGTATCCCCACTGCTTTTGGCAGAACGACAGTTTTTTTCCTTTAAATTTTATGCAATTTTTTGAACGGATCAAAGTGGCTCGCGGTCAGCGCTTTATTATTTTAATGCAGTAAAGGTTCTTTGCAGGATCCTGTTCCTGAAATATCCCTAAAATGCCGGTTGCGCTTTCGTCATACTCATTTGACAGATGCCGTCTTTTCCGGTATCCTGTCCGTATCGCAAGGACGGCGGGCTGAAAACACCCGCCTTTTTTCGTTCATTCTGTATTTAATGGGAGGACATTTTATGACAACCATGAAGGACATCATCCAGAGCCCGCTGCTGCTGGCGCTGTTCGGCTCCATGGCGCTGGGCCTGTTCGCCAGCTCTGCCAGCGGCAGCAAGGTGGTCAAGGGCGGCATCAAGGGCGTGCTGCCGGTTCTGGTCATCATGACGGTGCTCTCCCTCGCCGCACGCCTTGCAGGCTACGGCTCCGTGCTGGGTGGCCTTGTGGGCATCTTCATCATCGTGATGCTGCCCATCGGCATCCTTACCTCCTATGTGCTGTGGAAGAAGGGCAAGATCCAGGTAGTAGATAAAGAGCAGAAGTAAGGGGAAACAAAAGAACTCCCGGACGGATGTCCGGGAGTTCTTTGTTGCTTATTCTGCCTTTTCGTCCTTCTTGAGCATATCCAACTCGGGCATCAGCTCGGTGCTCACAATGGTGAGCATCTCCTCCAGCTTTGCACAGTCCTCGGGGGAGAAGCGCTCTCTTGCGCGCTCCACCACAGTGTGCAGGTAGGAATAGCTGATGTTGTAGTAATCGATATACTTCTGGGTGGGGCGCAGGTGATACTCGCGCCGGTCGGTGGTGGACTGGATCTTTTCCACATAGCCCTTCTTCACCAGACTGCCGATCTTATACGCCGCGTTGGGGGTGGAGATCTGCATCATGCGGGAAAACTCCGCAATGGTGGGTTCGCCCATAGCCATGATGCCCTCCATGCAGAAGGACTCCACCGTGGTCAGCGTGGCTTCCCGGGTGGCAAAACGCTGAAAAATGTTCTGGTAGAAATGCAGCTTGAATTTGGTGTATACGTCCTGAAATGCCTGTTCCAGCATAGGTCGTGTGCCTCCGATAGTTCATTTTATTTAAAAATACCACGTTTTGGCCGCGGCGCAAAGCGAAACAGCTGAATTTTGGGCAGGAATTTATTCTGCCGCCTTTTTGTTCGTGCGCACACGGATCACGCTGAGCACCACCAGCTCTACGGCAATGGCAACAGCCAGCAGGATCAGCGAGGTGAACAGGCTGCCGTTTGCGCCAAGGAAAGCCTGTGCAATGCCCGTGATCACATAGCACACTGCCGCGCAGGAAGCCGCCGTAATGGCGTAGGGCAGCTGGGTGGACACATGGTTCACATGGCTGCAGTGGGCACCGGCGGATGCCATGATGGTGGTGTCCGAGATGGGGGAGCAGTGGTCGCCGCAGACGGCACCGGACAGGCAGGCCGCAATGGAAATGACCAGCATCTCGCCCTCCGGGAAGGCATGGCACACGATGGGGATGAGGATGGAGAAGGTGCCCCAGCTCGTGCCGGTGGCAAAGGCAAGGAACACTGCCACAAGGAAGATGATGACCGGCAGCATGTACTGCAGCGCTGCAGCAGAGCCACTCAGCAGGTTGGCAACGTAATATTTTGCGCCCAGCAGGCCGGTCATGCCGGACAGGGTCCATGCGAGGGAGAGGATCAGCATGGGGCTGACCATGGCCTTGAAGCCCTCGGGAATGCAGGCGGCAAAGTCCTGAAAGGTCATCACATTGCGCACGCGGTAGAACACAAAGGTGAACAGCAGGGCAATGCTGCTGCCCAGCACCAGACCTGCAGAAGCGTTGCAGTCCGCAAAGGCGGTAACGAAGTCCACGCCCTCAAAGAAGCCGCCGGTGTAGATCATGCCGAAGATGCAGGCCACGATCAGCACCAGCACCGGGGCGAGCAGATCTGCAACATGGCCGCAGGTATCAGTGCCATCGTCCACATCGTTGCCGTAGGGACGGTCGGCGGTGGTAAACAGGTCGCCGTTTTGGCGTTGTCCTCGTTGAGCTTCATGGAGCCAAAGTCCGTGCCGGTAAAGATGAGGAACAGGCTCATCACGATGGTGAGCAGGGCATAGTAGTTATAAGGAATGGTGCGCAGGAACATGGTAAAGCCGTTGATGCCGGAGCCTTCCGGCACGCTGGAAGTGACCGCAGCTGCCCAGCTGGACACCGGCGCAATGATGCACACGGGTGCTGCGGTGGCATCGATCAGGTAGGCCAGCTTTGCGCGGGACACCTTCTGCCGGTCGGTGACCGGGCGCATGACGGAGCCCACGGTCAGGCAGTTGAAGTAGTCGTCCACAAAGATCATCACGCCCAGCAGCAGGGTGGCAAACTGCGCACCGGCCCCGGGAGTGGATGTGGGTGGAGGCCCAGCGGCCAAAGGCGGCAGAGCCGCCGGCCTTGTTCATCAGGGCCACAAGGATGCCCAGCATGACAAGGAACACCAAAATGCCCACGTTGCTGCTGTCCGAAAGCTTGGCCACCATGCCGCCGTCCTCATTGAAGAACAGGGTGTTGATGGCCAGCTCCAGATTGCCGTTGGCATATAGCAGTGCACCGGATGCGATGCCCACCAGCAGGGAGGTGTACACCTCCTTGGTGTTCAGCGCCAGCACAATGGCGATCACCGGCGGCAGCAGCGAAAAGATGGTGCTGTACACCGCACAGGTATAGGTGGACGGGTCCGCGATCTTGCCGGGCGTTGCCGCTGTGCACCACAGCAGCAGGGCAAACACCAGCAGAGCTGCGAACCATGAAAGGTTCTTGTTTTTTCATAACGGATTCCTCTTTTTTCAAATTTCCGGGGATGCATACCCCTCTTTGCGCAGGGAAAAACTATCCCCATCGAATGCAAAGGGAGGTGTGCGCCGCGCCGGACTATAAAGCGATGTATTTTGAGCTGTTCCGGGCCAGCGTGCAGGCCGCCCAGCTCTTGCAGGACGCGCAGAAGCGTGCCGAGCAGCACCTGCTGGAAGCTGACCCGCCGCCGATCCGATTGGAGCAGACAGAGCAGACGGATGAAGAATAGTTTTGCTTCGGTCAGCGTCCTCGCCCTCTCAGTCACCTTCGGTGCCAGCTCTCCCAAGGGGAGAGCCTTTGGCAAAACCGGAAACTTTACCGTACTGCCAAAGCCTCCCTCATTGAGAAAGACTTCCCCCGGCCGGGGAAGATGTCACGCAAGTGACAAAAAGGGGAACGGTGGCATCGCGCAGCGATGACGGAAGGAGTTTTACCCCTTCTTTGCCTCCGCCTTGGCTGCGAACTTTGCGTCGTTCACCACAAAGCGCTCGTGGGTGCCGCCGCCTACAGGGCCTTTTTCGTCGTGCAGGGCCACCTTGAAGGTGAGCTTGCGGCCTTCCACAGCCACCAGCTCGCTCTCGCAGGTAACGGTCATGCCCACGGGGGTGGGGGCGGTGTGCTCCAGCTCGAGCTTGGTGCCCACCGAGCCATTGCCTTCGCCCAGCGCGTCGGCCACGCTCATCCAGCAGGTCTTTTCAGCCAGCGCCACCAGTGCCGGGGTGGCAAACACATCCAGCGTGCCGCTGCCCATGGTCTTTGCTGTATTGGCTGCGGTGACGAGCACGCTCTGTTCCCCGCGGATACCGGTTTCCAATGTCATATACTTTCCTCTCCTTTTGCGCGCCGTATGGCGCATTTTATTTTTGAACACCTTTATAAGATACCACATTTTGCACCAGAACGCACCCTATTTTGCACTTTTTGTGAATTTCTCTTTTTCTTTTGCGCAAACGGGCTGCCAAGTCCTCTCTCTTTGGGAGAGGTGGCACCGAAGGTGACGGAGAGGGCGAGGACACTGACCATGCGGCGACCTCTTTTTTGTTTTCGCCTTCCCTCCAATCCGCATCCTTATTGCGATTCAAAAACGCAAATTTTCTGCGTTTTAAGGCAAATTTCATCAATTTAGAGCAGACGCCGAAAATCTTTAAAAAAGGCCTTGACAAGGAGCATTCCGCGTGCTACTATGAACACATGAACAAGCGTTCATGTGAATTCACAACGAAGGGAGATGTCAACATGGCGGAAATAAAGGAAGCAATGCCCGCGCCGCAGCCGGAAGCCTTGGATATGCCGGACGACGAGGTGCTGTACGAGCTGGCCGACCTGTTCCGGGTGTTCGGCGACTCCACCCGCATCAAGATCCTGTATGCACTGCACGACAACGAGCTGTGCGTGCAGGACATTGCAAACGCCGTGCAGCTGAGCCAGTCGGCGGTGAGCCATCAGCTGCGGGTGCTCAAGGATTCCAAGCTCGTGCGGTTCCGGCGCGAGGGCAAAACCGTTTACTACGCACTGGACGATGACCATGTGCGCAGCATCCTCTCCATGGGGATGGATCATATCGAAGAATAACGAAAGGCTGGTATTACTTATGAAGAAGAGCTACAAGATCGAAGTGGACTGCGCAAACTGCGCTCAGAAGATGGAAGACGCTGCCAACACCGTTGCAGGCGTGGCAAATGCTACCGTCAGCTTTATGACCCAGAAGATGAAGGTGGAGTTCTCTGAAGGTGCAGACCCCCACGACACATGGTAAACGTTCTGGCCGCCTGCAAGAAGGTGGAGGACGACTGCGAGATCTTTGACATCTGATGCGCGGCAGGTTGCTGCACACGATCAACAGCCTCGCCCTCTCCGTCACCTACGGTGACACCTCTCCCTTTGGGAGAGCTGGCAAATCCAAAGGATTTGACTGAGAGGGCGAGCCCGCTAAAGAAAAAAGCATCTGCAGCAAGAATTCGTAGATTTTCTGAGAGCTCAAACGAATGTGCAGATGCTTTTTACTTTGTGTGCGATTGTGTTGTGCAATAACTTTTTTCTGTTGCAAAAAATCAGACAGTTTTCAACAGTTTCCACTCAGTTTTCAACACCGTTTGCGGAAAAACCGTAAAACAAACGTGGAAAAGCGCTTTTACGCCTGAAAAACTGTGTGGAAAACACGGGTAAAACCGTGGAATATCCATTTTTATGGGGAAAAGTTGTTGAAATCCCCGCCCGCCGCAGCGTGATGCGGCCCATGGATCCCGCAAAAAGGAGCGTTTTGTATGAACAAAAAGCAGAAAAAGAACCTGCAGCGCATCATCATTGCGCTGATTTTGGTGCTCATCCTCAAACTTTTGCCCCAGTTCCCCACGCCGGTGGAGCTGGTACTGTACTGCATCCCGTATCTTGTGGTCGGCTGGGACGTGCTGCGCAAGGCACTGCTTGGCATCAAGAACCGTCAGCCCTTTGACGAGTGCTTCCTGATGGCCGTTGCCACTGTGGGTGCATTTGCACTGGGCGACTACGTGGAGGGCTGTGCCGTTATCATCTTCTACCAGATCGGCGAGCTGTTCCAGAGCGTGGCCGTGGGCAAGAGCCGGCAGAGCATTTCCAGCTTAATGGACATCCGCCCGGACTACGCCAACATTGAGGGCGAGGACGGAAAACTGGAGCAGGTGGACCCGGACGATGTGGAGATCGGCACCGTGATCGTGGTCCAGCCCGGTGAGCGCGTGCCCATCGACGGCGTGATCGTGGAGGGCGCTTCTGCCCTGAACACCGCCGCCCTGACCGGCGAGAGCCTGCCCCGCGATGTGCAGACCGGCGATGAGGTCATCAGCGGCTGCGTGAACATGACCGGCCTGCTGAAGGTAAAGACCACCAAGGAATTCGGCGAATCCACCGTTTCCAAAATTCTCGATCTGGTGGAAAATTCCAGCATGAAGAAGGCCCGCGCCGAGAACTTCATCACCCGTTTTGCCCGCGTGTACACCCCCGCCGTGTGCTATGGCGCATTGGCTCTGGCCTTTATCCCGCCCATCGTGCTGCTGCTCATGGGCCAGCCCACCCGCTTTGGTGACTGGGTCTACCGTGCCCTGACCTTCCTTGTTATCAGCTGCCCCTGCGCACTGGTCATCAGCATTCCCCTGAGCTTCTTCGGCGGCATCGGCGGTGCATCTGCCTGCGGCATTCTGGTCAAGGGTTCCACCTATCTGGAAGAGCTGGCCCGCACCGGCATCGTTGTGTTCGACAAGACCGGCACCCTGACCCAGGGCACCTTTAAAGTGACCGGCATCCACCCCGCAGAGGGCACCAGCGAGGAGCAGCTGGTGGAAGCTGCCGCGCTGGCCGAGAGCTGGTCCAAGCACCCCATCTCCCTCAGCATCAAGGCCGCTTACGGCAGGGAGATCGATCCGAACCGTGTCACCGATGTGCAGGAGCTGGGCGGCCACGGCGTGACCGCCAAGGTGGACGGCAGACGTGCTGCCGGCGACAGCCGCCTGACTGGAAAGCTGGCCATGAAGGCTGCCCGCCGTCAGCGAGACCGGCACCATCGTGCATGTGGCCATCGAGGGCATGTACGCCGGTTATCTGCTGATCGCCGATGTGGTGAAGCCCCACAGCGCACAGGCCATCCGGGGCCTGAAGGATGCCGGTGTGCGCAAGACCGTGATGCTGACCGGCGATGCCGAGCCGGTTGCAAAGGCCGTTTCCGCAGAGCTTGGGCTGGATGAATACCATGCGGGCCTGCTGCCGGGCGACAAGGTAGACCAGATCGAAACGCTGCTCGCCGCAAAGCGGCCCAAAGAGAACCTTGCCTTTGTGGGCGACGGCATCAACGATGCCCCGGTGCTGTCCCGTGCCGATGTGGGCATTGCAATGGGCGCTCTTGGCTCTGACGCTGCCATTGAGGCCGCTGACGTGGTGCTGATGGACGACGACCCCGCCAAGATCGCACTGGCCATGCGCATTGCCCGCCGCACGTTACGCATCGTGTACCAGAACATCGTGTTTGCACTGGCCATCAAGTTTGCCTGCCTTGTGCTGGGCGCGATCGGCATGGCCAGCATGTGGACCGCCATCTTTGCCGATGTGGGCGTGATGGTGCTGGCTGTGCTCAACGCCACCCGTGCCCTGTACACCAAGGATCTGGCGAAAAAGAATGAACAGTAAAAAACAGTGCGGACAGCCTGAAAACTGTCCGGCACTGTTTTTATATATGAGGTGCATACAGACGTTCTATTTCATGCACAAGCTCCGGTTCTTTTTCGATATCAAATTTTCTGGCAAACATGCAGGGCGATGCTTTCAGCTGTTCCAGATCAGCGTATTTCCAGACCCACGGATTGCCTCTGTCCCAATCGATGGCACGGGCACTGGTATCACCCAGCCCCTGATAGATCTTATCCTGATACGGCGACTGCGCGATCAGTGTCTGCACAAAGAACTCGTCCGAGCAAAAGGTCTTGTCCAGCACCTGCAGGACCCACTCTTCTTTTGTCAACAGATACCGTGCAAAGCCGTCCGTGCAGCTGAACCAGTTGCTGCCCTTTGTGAAGTGAACGTCCTGATTGCGCTTTATTTTCAGCAGCTTCTGGCCCGACAGCAGGATTCCATTGATCACGCCGAGCACCGGATGGCGGCGCAGATCGATATTCTGGAAAAACGTGCCGGTAATAAACGCGCTCATCGTTGAATGGGCTGAACGGGTGCGGGTCGAAATGGACAAATTCCACGTCCGGGTTTGCCTCAAAAAAGTGCACGGATATCTTCTTGTGTTTGAATGGGCAGATCCACACCGGAGATCAGGTGGTAATGCTGATACGGGCCATGGGCCACTGCTGTTTTCAATAGCACAAGCTCCGCTTTTACCTGACTGACACCACCCCACACAACACTGTGCCGTTTTGCGTGAAACACTTTCGCATATTTCATGCGGCACTCCACCGTTTCCGGCTGGTAGTCCGTATTTTTGCTGTCCATGTGGATGAATATATCATTCCACGGTACATCCAGCATCCGCAACAGGGTCAGAAGCATCTCATCACATTTATGTGCTTCTATCAGGTACGCCTGTTTTTCTCTTGTTTCCATCGCCTTTCTCCTCTTACTTCTGCGCCGCATTTTTATTTTATTATAACAGAACCCTCTTTCAAAAAACAATCCCACCACCCCTTTTTTACAGCACAAAGCCGCCGCATTCCCTTGCAGAGGGAGAGCGGCGGCTTTGTTTGGGTATGGAGAAAATGGAGGAGGTCTCAAAGTTTATCCGCGGAAAGCAGCGGTATATACCGCCACCACCTCGTCGCGGGTGGGGGTGATCTGGTTGGTGGACATGCAGGTGTCGTGCAGGGCAAGCTCTGCCAGCGCGGCAAAATCTGCAGGGTCCACCTTGTTCAGCTGCGCAAGGTTTGCGGGGATGCCCAGCCCCTGCACTGAACTGACGGACAAACTGGATCACTGCCGGTGCGGCAGTGTCCGGGGTAAAAGTGCCCTGCAGGGCCCATGGCAGCGGCAATGGTCATGAACCGCTCCCGGCACACCGGGCTGCGGCTGTTGAAGGCCAGCACGTAGGGCAGCAGCACCGCATTGCACACACCGTGGGGCAGGTTGTAGTGTCCGCCCAGCGCGTGTGCCATCGCATGCACCATGCCAAGGCCCGCGTTGGAGAAAGCCATGCCTGCCACATTTTCGGCGTAGGCCATCATGGTACGGGCGGCTTCATCCTGACCGTTGGCAACGGCCCGGGGCAGGTTCTGCACGATCGCCTGCATGGCCCAGTAGGCATCCTTGTCCGTGAGCGGGTTGGCGTTTTTGGAAAGCGCCGCCTCGATGGCGTGGGTCAGCGCGTCCATGCCGGTGGCTGCGGTGAGCTTGGGCGGCATGGAGGACATGAAGTCGGTGTCGTTCACCGCAATGCTGACCATGCAGTTGGGGTCCACCATGGCCATTTTGCTGTGGCGGACAGGGTCGGTGACGATGTAGAAGGAGGTGCACTCGCTGCCGGTACCGGCGGTGGTGTTCACCGCCACGATGGGCAGGCCGGGCTTGGAGGACTTGTTCTCGCCCTCGTACTGCTCCACGGTACCGCCGCAGGCCACCACGATGCTGGCTGCCTTAGCGGTATCGATGGCGCTGCCGCCGCCCAGAGCCACCAGCAGCTGCACCTGCAGGGTACGGGCTGCGGCAATGCAGTCGTTCACCACCTGTACGGTGGGGTTGGGCTGCACATTGTAGTACACGGCGTACTCCACACCGGCATCGGACAGTACCTGACCGACCCGGGCAGCGGCACCGGAATCATAGAGAAAGCGGTCCGTCACCAGCAAAGCACGGCGGATGCCCATCTTCTGAAGCTCCGGTCCCAGAAGACGGATGGCACCCTTGCCAAAAAAGCTGGTCTTGACGGCGTTGATGCGTTCTGCCATGTGTTCACCCTCCGCTTACTGTGCCTGACCGCAGACGATCTGCACCGGGTCCCAAATGGAACAGGACGAGGAGGAATAGACGAAATCCACCTGACCCAGTGCTTCCACGGTCATGCCGGCGCGGATGGCAACGGCAATGGCGTTGATGCGGGCCGAAACATTCTTTTCTCCCCATGCCTGCGCACCCAGCACCTGACGGGTATTGGCCTCATACACCAGCTTGATGGTGATGCGGTGGGGGTTCGGGCAGATGCCCGGACGGTCGGTGCCGGTGGCCATTGCACTCTTGACCCGCAGACCGGCCTTGCGGGCCTCGGTCTCGGTCAGGCCGGTGCGGGCGATCTCCAGATCCGCCACCTTCAGGCTGCTGGTGCGCAGAGAGCCGTCGCGGCAGGCTGCGCAGTCGCCCACGGCATAGATATTGGGCACACTGGTGGCAAGGTCGGCACCAATGAGCACAGCGCCATTGGGTGCCAGCTGCGCCCCGGTACCGGCCAGCAGGCCGGTGTTGGGGGTAACGCCGATGGCTACCACGCAAAGGTCACAGGGGTAGGTGCCGCGGTTGGTCTGTACCTGCTCCACGAAGGTACGGCCCGGGAAGGAGCGCACCTGCTCGCCCAGATTGAACTGCACGCCCTGCGCTTCCAGCTCCTTCTGGATCAGCTTGCTCACCTCAGGGTCAAACTGGGGCAAAAGCTGCTGCTCTTTTTCAATGATACGCACATTGCGGCCCAGCTTGAGGAAGGACTTTGCGATCTCCAAACCGGCCCAGCTGCCGCCCAGGATCACGATGTCCCGCACATAGGGAGTGCGGACGAACTCCTTGAGGAAGATCAGATCTTCCACGGTCTTGAGGGTCTGCACGCCCACGCGGTCACTGCCGGGCACCTGCGGCACACGGTTGGAAGAACCGGTGGCCAGCACCAGCTTGTCGTAGTGGTCTTCAAACACGCGTCCGGTGGCAAAATCACATACCGTCACCTTGCGGGCGGCTGCGTCGATGCCGCGCACCTCATGGCGCAGATGTGCGGTGATGCCCTGCGCGTTCAGCTCAGTCTCCTTGGCCTGAATGGCCTTGTTCAGGCTGTCCAGATCCTCGCACAGGTAATGGGGCAGGCCGCCGGTGCCGCAGGAGTAGAAGCCGCCTTTTTCGTAGACGGTGATCTGCGCTCCGCGCTGGGCGGCGGCAAGTCTGGCGGCGGCCGAAACCCCGGCGGCAATGCTGCCGATGATAATAATTTTCATTGTTTAAGCCTCACGATCCCGCCGGGAGGAAGCCCCTCTCTGCGGCAAAACTTGCAGGGTGTTACTTACTCAGGGTGGGAGGATTGTCCACGATGCCCACGATGAAAGCATCAATGGGCGACGGATGGTCCAGACCATGCTGGGTGGTCTCGTCGGTGGTGACCAGAACCATCTCGCCTACACCCGCGCCGATGTTGTCGCCCGCCACGATGGTATCCTTTTTGGAGCCGAACACCGGCTCCACCAGCAGGAACTTATAGCCTACAAGCTCCGGCATTTTGCGGGTGGCGACAACGGTCCCCTTGACGATCCCTAAAATCATAGCTTACTCCTCTTTGCCCAGCACGGTGACCAACTGCCCCTGCTTGAGCAGGAAGGCATTGCCATCGTCCGTGTACGATCGTGAAAATCCAGTGTCACATTGTCGTTTGCGCGGATCAGCACCCCGCCCATCACGCCCGGCTTGGGGCCGTCGATCTTTACCTGCACGCGGTCGCCGTCGGCAAGGCCGAAGGCCGCTGCCTGTGCGGGAGTCATGTGGATGTGGCGGTCGGCGATCATCACGCCATCCGGCACAGTCAGGGTGCCATTGGGGCCGCGCAGGGTCACGCCCGGCGTGCCCTTTGTATCCCCGCTGGAACGCACCGGCGCTTTGATGCCGATGTTGCGGCAGTCGGTCTGCGCCAGCTCGATCTGAGTGGCACTGCGCTCCGGGCCAAGGATGCGGACATGCTTCAGTTCGCCCTTGGGGCCGATGATGTCCAGACATTCCTCGCAGGCAAACTGGCCGGGCTGGCTCAGCGCCTTTTTGGGGGTGAGCTGGTAGCCATAGCCGAACAGCTTTGTCCACATCATCGCGGGTAAGGTGGATGTGCCGCACCGAGATGCCTACCGGCACCTGACGGCTGCGCTTTTGCAGCTCTGCCTGCACGGCCTGCGTGATCAGGAGCAGCAGCTGTTCCTGACTGATGTCATGGTAAACCAAGGCACAGCGCTCCTTTCTTATGCAGCGTCAGCGCAGTTCTCAGCGCAGCTCAGGCATGCACTCGGACACGCTTGCGTGCGGGCGGGGAATGACCAGTGCGCTGACCACTTCGCCAATGCGGGAAGCAGCGGTCTGGCCTGCCTCAACAGCAGCCTTCACAGCGCCAACGTCGCCCTGCACGAACACGGTAACAAGGCCTGCGCCGATCTTCTCCTGACCCACCAGAGAGACATCTGCGCTCTTCAGCATGGCATCGGCTGCCTCGATGGAAGCGGTCAGGCCGTTGGTCTCGATCATGCCCAGAGCGGCATCCAGCGGCACCTGCTCGCCTGCGGGCAGGCCGGACTTGCCGGTCGCGGGGCCCTTGGCGGGCATGATGCGGGCCAGATCTGCGTGGGGACGTGCAATGACGTTGACGCAGAACAGCTCACCCACGCGGGAAGCAGCCTCTTCGCCAGCCTCGGTAGCAGCCTTGACAGCGCCCACCTCGCCGGTAACGATCACGGTGGTCAGACCGGCACCGATGGTGTCGGAACCAATGAACTCAACGTCAGCAGCCTTCAGCATTGCATCGGTAGCGTCGATGTTGCCAACCAGACCCTTCGTCTCGATAAAACCCAGAGCTTTCATAAGTTGTTCCTCCTGTCAGAACACTGAAAAAATTGTATGTGATGGTTTCGTCCTTCAAAAACTCAGATGATGCGCAGCCCGCCCTCGGCCAGCATGCAGCGGCGGCGGCGGCAGAAACTCTTTGCGCAGGTGATGCCCTCGCCGGTGGGGCCGGCAATGGTCATGGTGCAGTGGCCCTCGCCGCCAATGCCAACACCGGCCTTGGTGGCGCTGTTCTTTACGTAGATGGTGGTCTCAATGACCCGGGCAAAGCGGGTCATGTGGTCCACATCCTTGGAGAAGATGGAAGCGGTGTGGCGGTTGCCGTGCTCGGCCACCACGGCATCTTCCACCGCCTGTTCAAAACTCTGGCAGCGCACGATGGGCAGCACCGGCATCATCTGCTCCACCAGAACGAACGGATGGTCGGCAGGCACCTCGCAGATGGCAAGGCGGCAAGTATCCGGCACATGCACGCCGATGGTCTCCAGAATGCGGGCGGCATCCTTGCCCACCCACTTTTTTCGTTCACCTCATGGCCGCCGCCCTTCTTGGGCTGCAGCACGATGTTCACCAGCTGTTCGGTCTGGGCCTTGTTCAGCAGGTAGGCACCCTGCTTCTGCAGCTCGTGCAGCAGGCCGTCGTAGGCGGTGTTCACGGCGAACACTTCCTTCTCTGCAAAGCAGAGGATGTTGTTATCGAACGAAGCGCCTTCGTAGATCTTGCGGCCTGCCAGCTCGATGTCTGCGGTCTCGTCCACGATGACGGGCGGGTTGCCTGCACCGGCACCGATGCACTTTTTGCCGCTGCGCAGCAGGGCGTTCACCATGCCCATGCCGCCGGTGCCTGCCATCAGGCGGATCTTGGGGTTTGCGGCCATCTTGTCCACATTCTCCATGGTCGGCTCACGGGTCATGGTAATGAGGTTTGCAGGGCCGCCCGCCTCGATGATGGCGGTATTCAGCGCCTGCAGGCAGTCGGCAGACACCCGCTTTGCGCGGGGGTGCACGTTGAACACCACGGTGTTGCCGCCTGCGATCATGCTGATGGTGTTGTTGATGATGGTCTCGGTGGGGTTGGTGGTGGGGGCTGATGGAGCAGATCACACCAAAGGGTGCGTACTCTTCCAGCATCAGGCCCGCGTCACCGCTCTTGGCTTCGGTGGTCAGGCATTCGGGGCCAGGGGTCTTGTTGATGACGGCCAGATGTTTTTTGCCACCTTGTCCTCATAGCGGCCCATGCCGGTCTCTTCCACGATCTTGTGGCACCACTCCTCCACATGTGCGCGGGCACAGCGGCGGATGGCTTCAATGATGCGCTGGCGATCCTCGATCTTGTAGTTGGCCACCCAGTCGCGCTGGGCTTTCCATGCAGCCTCCACTGCGTCGTCTACGTTCTCGAACACGCCGCGGTCGCCTGCTGCACCGCCGGGTGCAGCGGTATAGGCTGCAGGGGCGGCGCTTGTCTGTGCACCGCCCATACCGGCAAGCACCTGCTTGACGATCGCTTCAATTTCCTGCGAACTGATATCCATGGTTTTCGTTCCTTTCCGTAAAGGTCATATCCGTTGGATCAAACGAAACTTTTTGTTATTGAAAGCTCTTCAGCGTCCGGCGGATGACCTCGGCCATTGCGGCATCGCGGGCATTTGCGGACTTCGGTGCGGCCGGGGCCGCTTCCATTGCAGGGACTGCCGCAGGCTGTGCGGCGGGCACCGGGGCAGGGGCAGGAGCCGCCTGCTGTTTGGGCAGGGTGGGCAGCGCCATGCCCGGCTGGATCAGCCCGGTAACGCCCGGCAGGCTCACCGGCTGGGCAGGCTGTGCGGAGGGTACTGCCATTGCCACAGGCTGTGCAGCGGGCTGAGCCATGGGCTGCACGGCAGGTGCGCCGCACTTGCTGCAGCCGGTGCAGTGACCGCCGCAGCTGCCGCATTTGGAGCAGCCTGCGCAGCCCAGCTTTGCGGTGACGGCTGCGTAGTAATCCAGTGCTTCCACCAGATGGGCCGCATCTGCCGGGGTCTTGCCCCAGGTCAGGCAGCCGTCATTTTCCAGCAGGACAGCCTTATCGGTGCGGCACAACAGGCTGACAGCCTGTGCCTGTGCGTCCACGTTCTGGGCGGGCAGCAGCTGCACCCGTCCCAGCGCCCGCACTGCGGGGCTGAATGCTGCAGGCTGCACGGTCTGGCCCTGCATCCCCATCACAGCCGCGCAGGCCGGATAGGTGTGCATCACGCACTGGGCGTTCTCGTTTTCCTGATAGATTTTCAGATGGATGGGTAGGTCTTCGGGCAGGGGCTTGGGCTTTGCGCTGAGCATCGCCTTGCCATTCATATCCACGCGCACCAGCATATCCTGCGTGAGCGCGGCCTTGTCGGCACCGGCAACGGTCACCCACACGGCCTGCGGGCCGACGCGGACGCTCATGCTGCCGTCACCGGCCACCAGCCAGCCCCTTTGGCTTCCAGCCGACGGGCCATTTCCATGATGGCTTTTTTTGCCTCAAAGTCTGAGAGGTAAGTAACGCCTTGAATCACCATACGTTTCTTTCCTCCTTTTTAACGGCGCAGCGGCGGGATCTTGAGCATGGCGCGCACCTCGTCGGGAGTCATGGGCATCATGCCCTTGGACTTTACGATGTCCGACACCTTTGCGATCAGCGCTGCGTTGTTGTCCACATGGACACCCGGCGCGATCATGTCCGAATCCTCAAAGCCGATGCGCACGGTGGAAGCGCCCATATCCAGCGCAGTCTTGACCATTTCCCAGTCCTCGCGGTGGGCCTGCGTGTAGGCCCCACAGGTAGTCGCCGTTGGGAAAGTTCTCTTCCAGCGCCTGGATCATGTGGCGCAGGGCCGGCACCGTAGCAGGCATCTCGCCGCCATGGCCGAACACCAGTGCAAACAGGATGGGTTTTACAAAGTGGAACTTGTCGTTCAGTTCCCGCACGGTGTTGATCATGCCCAGCTCAAAGACCTCGGTCTCCGGGATCTTCTTGTTGTCCATGATGGTCTTGACGCAGTACTCCACATCCTTGATGGGGTTCTGGTACACCGAGGTACCCAGATTCACCGAGCCGACATTCAGGCTGTTGGCTTCCACCCAGGAGGGGTAGCAGGGCTGCACGCGCTCCTCAATGGTCAGGTTGGACACGCCGCCGGTGGAGATCTCCACCACGATGTCGCACATCTCGCGGATGTAGGCCACCGTTTCTTCCAGCAGGCTCAAATCCGGGGTGAGGTTGCCGTTCAGGTCGCGGCAGTGCAGGTGCACCATGGACGCGCCGTTTTTGTAGCACTCATACACATCCCGGGCAATGGCCCGCGGATTGATGAGAATGTCTGTGGCCGCAACGGGGGCCACGGAGATCATGATTTTTTTTCCATTGGATGAACACTCCTTGCATGTCGCATTGGAGAAGCTTAACAAAGGATGCTAACGTCATTTTAGCACAAACATCCCATCTTGTAAACTCACAGTCCCCCGCCCGCCTTTTACGGCAGGCAGGCGGCCTGTATGCTTACTTCTTCCAGAAGATGTAGTGATCCTGCACTGTAGCGGCGATCTCGTCCACCTGCCTGCGCTCGATCACGCTGAGCAGCTGGCGGTGCAGCTCTACGAACCGCTCGATCTCCTCTTCGCCCTTGGCCAGCACCTTGCGGGTGGTCTCCAGACGGCTGGGCATCGTCAGCCGGGTGATATACTCGGTGATGGTGGCCAGCATAGGGTTCTGGGCCGCATTGGCGATCTGGGTGTGGAACCGGCTGTCCAGCTCCAGCACCTTGTCCACCGAAGGCTCCGGCGAGTGCATTTCGGCAGAAAGCTCGCCGAAGGTGCGGTACAGGTCCGGCAGAAAGGATGTGATATCATTGCGCTGAATGATAATATTCAGCGTACCGATATCGATGACGGAGCGCAGTTCCACAAATTCCTGCCAGCTGTTCTTCTGCAGGATGATGCTGTACAGCATCGGGTCCAGCATTTTCTGGTTGTAGTTTTCGCTCACAAAGGTGCCGTCGGCACGCTTGATGTACAGGATGCCGTAGGCCTGCAGCTTTTTCACAGCTTCCCGCACCGAGTTGCGGCCCGCGCCGAACTGCTTGCACAGTTCCATTTCGGTAGGCAGCTTGTCGCCCGGATGCAGGGTGCCGTCGATGATCTGGGAGATGATCCCATCCATGACCTGATCGACTACAGACTTTACCGCATTCTTCTGTTTTTCCGGATGTTCCATTGACATAGTTCCGCCTCCAAATCCGGTTTGGTGGATATTCGGGGTCGTTCAACGTGGAACGTTCTGGGGCAGAAAGCCTCCAAACATCACACGTTGAACTTCCGCCACTATTTTACCATATCTGAAAAGCGGACGCAACGGTTACGCCATCAAATAGGTGGGCAGCAGGATCAGCTGAGGGAAGGCGACCATCAGGGCAATGCAGACGAAGGTAGCCGCAATAAACGGCACCAATGTTGGGAACACCTCGCCGACCGTAACATCCATCAGATCGCAGGCAACGTAGATGCACATGCCCACCGGGGGAGTGACCAGACCAACACCGATGACCACGGTGATCAGAACGCTGAGCACGATGGGGTCGATGCCCACGCCCAGAGCAATGGGATACAGGATGGGCATGAACAGGGTCAGCGTTGCAATGGACTCCATGAACATGGTGACGATGAAGAAGATCAGCAGGATCATGATGAGGATGACGGTGGGGTTGGTGGAGAAGCCCAGCATGGTCTTGGCCACCCACTTGTCAAAGCCTGCGGTAGTCAGCATAACAGTGTACAGCTTTGCTGCGCCGATGACGATGAAGATACGGCCGCTGGTGCGGACGGTCTCTGCAAAGGCAAACTTGATGTCTTCCCACTTGAGTTCGCGGTAGATGATGCCGCCGGCAAACAGACCGTAAACAACAGCGATCACGCCTGCCTCGGTGGGGCTGACGATACCCATGGTAATGGTGCCCACGATGATGATAGGCATGAGCAGGGCGGGCCAGCTCTCCCACAGGCCGTGCAGCACAGGGCCGATGGTGAAGTGACCGGGCTCCTTGGGCACGCCTTCTTTCTTAGCGAGGAAGTAGCTGACGATCATCTGTGCCAGACCGCACAGGATGCCGGGGATGATGCCGCCGAGGAACAGCTTACCGGTGGAGATGCCGCAGATACCGGCAATGACCACCATGGGGATGGACGGAGGAATGATGATGCCGATGGTGGAGGAAATGGCGGTAACGGCAACGGTAAAGTTCTTGGAGTAGCCCTTGCGGATCATTTCCGGCATGAACATGCCGGAAACACCAGCGGTATCGGCAACAGCGGAACCGGAGATGCCCGCAAAGATCATGCTGGAAAGCACGTTCACGTGAGCCAGACCGCCGTAGATGTGGCCGACGATGGAGTAGCAGAAGTCCATCAGGCGCTTGGAAATACCGCCCTTGGACATGGTGAAGCCGGCAAAGGTATACAGAGGGATGGCCAGCAGTGCAAAGCTGTTCATGCCCTCAAACATGCGCTGGGCAATGGTGACGGTGCTGCCGCCGCCCAGGAACAGGATGCCGCCCATGGCGGACAGGCCCAGACTCATGGCGATGGGCACACCAAGGAACAGCAGAACGAAGAATGAGATCAGCAGCCATGCGATCATTTGGATTCGCCTCCTTCAGGTTTCGTGGTAAGCTCAACCACCAGATTGAGAACGGCGGACAGGATGCACAGCACACCGGCAATGGGGAAGATGGTGTACACCTGACCCATGGTGAACTGCGGCATGGTGGAAACGGCCTGCTTTGCGCGGGTGCACAGCTGGTAGCCGCCGTAAGTGACCATGACGTAGAACAGGATGATGAACACATCACGGATGATGACAACGATCTTTTTGCCCAGCGGGGTCTTACCGAGGATGGAATCCACCACTTCCACGCGGAGGTTGGTACCCATGGCGTTGATGCCGATGCAGACAATGAGCATGGACCAGACGTTCAGATACTGGCTGCTCTCCATGTACCACTTGAAGCCGCCGATGCCGGGGATCAGGCGCAGCACAACGTTTGCGAACAGAATTACCATCATAGCTGCGCAGAGAATGGCGGAAATGAGGGTGGTGATCTTGTCCAGAGTGGTTTGCAGTTTTTTCACAGTACAAACTCCTTTCCAAGTGCGATTCAGATAAAATGCAAAGGGACGAAGGGCACGCCCCCTCGTCCCTTTGCTTCGGTTTTATTTCAAGGTTTTCTGGTCAGTGATCTCAGCGGGCTTCTTTCCATGCCTTCAGCTGATCCAGCAGGTCGCCGTAGGTATCAGCGTTGTCGGTCAGGACTTTTTCGGTCGCAGCTGCAAACGGAGCCAGTTCCGGGCTGTTGATCTTCATGCCCTTCTCTTCCAGAGCGGAGACCAGGTCGTTGGTCTGCTGCTCGTTCAGCTCACGGTCGTAATCGGCAGATGCCTTTGCAGCGTCGGAAACGATCTGCTGCTGGTCAGCGCTCAGCTTGTTCCAGCTGCTCTCGGCAATGGTAAAGCACATGCCGGAGTAGATGTGGTTGGTGATGCTCAGGTACTCCTGAACCTCGAACAGGTTGTTGTTGTAGATAACGGGGATGGGGTTCTCCTGTGCATCGTAGGTCTTCTGCTGCAGAGCCTGATACAGCTCAGAGAAGCTCAGCGGCTGGGGGTTGGCACCCAGAGCGGTCATGGTAGCCATGATGACGGGGTTCTCGGGGGTGCGGATCAGCAGACCGTTCATGTCGGCAGGGCTGTTGATGGGGCCCTTGGAGTTGGTCACGCAGCGGAAGCCGTTGCAGTAGTGGGCCAGCACACGCATATTCTGGCTCAGCAGGCCTTCCTCAGCGGCAGCCTCGATGTCGCTGTCCATGAATGCCCATGCATCGTCGAAGGTCTCGAACTGGAACGGCAGTGCGGAAATGCCCATCTTTGCATCGTAGGTGGCAAAGTTGGAAGCGTCGGTGATGATGATATCCACCGTGCCGGAATCCAGAGCGATAGAGTTGATCAGGTCAGCATCGCCGCCCAGCTGGCCGGAGGGGTACAGCTGAACTTCCACAGCGCCGCCGGTCTTTTCGGCAACTTCTTCTGCAAACTGCTTTGCGCCCTTTGCACGGGGGTCTTCTTCGTTGGTGGAGAAGCCCAGCTTCAGGGTGACAGCCGAGCCGGAAGCGGCAGCGGAAGAACCGGTGGAAGCTGCAGTAGAGGCAGTGGAAGCAGCAGTGCTGGTGCCGGAGCCGCCGCAGGCAGCCAGACCCAGAGCAGCAGCGGAAATGCCAGCCACCTTCAGGAAGTCACGACGGGAAATCATCTTTTTCATAAGAATTCTCCTTCAAAAAATATCTTCTCCTGAGCCGGTCTCGTGCTCCGGCTCTTGTTCCTTTTTTAAATGGTGCCTTTCTTTTCCAGCGCCTTTTTCAGCTCGGCTGCACCAAAGCGGGGGCTGCTGAGAACCACCTTGCCAAACTTATCGGCGATATACTGTTCGCAGTAGGCCATGCTGCCCTGTGCAAACACGATCACGTCCACCTTGTCGGCAATGGTACCGGCCATCTCGGTCATGCGGGCCTTGAACTGGTCCTGATCCAGACCGAATGCACCGTCCACCAGACAGTCCACCAGTTCCACGTGTCTGTTGCACTCGCGGGCCATGCGCAGGATGGTGCCCTTGGTGGGTTCCAGCGTGGTGGGCAGGGTAGCCATCACGCCGATGCGCTGGCCCTTGCGGACAGCCTCGCGGCACATCTCCTCGTCCACGCGGACGATAGGCACACCAATGTACTTTGCCACGTCCTGTGCGCTGTCGGCAACTTCGCCCACGCTGCTGCACAGGTTCAGCATGGCATCCACGCCTTCCTCAGCGGCTTTCATGTACATGCCGATCAGGCGTGCTGCCGGTGCAGTGGTCACATAGCCTGCCGCGCGGACATCTGCCAGAATGCTGGGGTCCTGCAGGCTGTACAGCTCCACATCATCGCCCAGCTGCTTTTTGACCTCCTGCTCCACCAGTTCGATCAGTTCCGGGGTGGTGCTGGTATAGATCAGACCTACCTTCATAACGGAAAAGCCTCCTTTTGGTTTTTCGTGTTCTCGTGCCGGACAAGCCCGCAGCAAAGGCTCTTTGCTACATCCTACCTTCAGTTCAATCTCAACAGTTTGTCCGTCTTTACATCCTACCATTAGATTACTCTTCGGTCCGCAAAAAGTAAATTGGCGAATAGCCGATATTTCGGGCCGGTTTTGGTCGTTCTGCACAAATGTGGGATGCAAGTGGTGAAAAATCCACTTCTTTCTGGACATCATCCCATCTTGCGGCGTATAATACCCTTAAAGAAAAAGACAGGGAAGGAGCCACCGGAACATGAATCCGTTTCAAAGTGATAACATCTGGAAAAAAGAAGGCCCGGCAGGGCAAGGCGCAGCAGCATCCGCTCACGCCGCGGCAGGAGTGGCAAAAGCAGGTGAACAGCAGCAGCCTGTGGCTGGGCGGCGGCGTGGTGCTGCTGGCACTGTATCTGGCCGCTGTCCGCGCCGGCACCGTGGCGCTGGACGCAAGCGCCGTCGTGCTGATCGTGGTGGTGGGCTGCTTCTGCGTATACACTGCCGCATCCCTCGGCAGGCTGATGAAGAACAAGCCGGAGGAAAAGGCAGCAAAGAAGAAAAAGAAAGCAAAAAAAGATTGATAACGCGTACAGAAAGCCAGAAAATCTGCGGATTTTCCGGCTTTTGTTTTTCGGCTTCCCGCGCAGAGCGCAATCGTGTAGGGCAGGTTTTAGGCTTTTATAAAATTCTTCTCCGCCGGATACGTTCTCTTTTGCGTGCCAAAGAGAACCAGAAAAGCACCCGCTACTTTCGAGGCGCGGGAGGCACGAACTAGGGGCTGCTCGCCCCTAGTAACCCCAAAGCAGTTGGGCTCCATACGAAAAAATCCAAGTCGCTGCGCTAAAGGATTTTTTTGTGTTGCGCCGATTTCAAGGCCCCTCAGCCGCTACGGCGGCAGCTCCCCGCAGGGGAGCGGGGCCTGAACATAACGTTTGCGTTATCTGCCGCGCGAATGCTCCCGCAGGGAGCCAGCGCAGGCAATACGCCGTTAACCGCCACGACTCCTTCCCGTGAAAAAGCAAACAAGCCAGCCCCGCAGGGCTGGCTTGTTTGCAATATTTAAAATAAATTTTTCCTCTGATATTGTCAGAGCAGAGCGGAGACAATTCTAAATCGTCAGGCTGTCAGCCCAGCTAAAATTTCCACCGCTTCCCGCAGGGTGGACACTTCGCCCACATTGCCCGGGAAGATGATGTACGGCGTGCCGGGGAACAGGCTTTCGGCACCGGTCTGCCATACCGGGATGCCCGGCCGGATCTGGCCCAGCACCTTGGCGCATTTCACGCGCAGGGCCTTCACGCCCACGTCGCTGCTGGTGATGCCGCCCTTTGCCACCACAAAAGCCGGGGAAGCGGTCAGCCTGCCCACGCAGCTTTGCAGTGCATCGCTGATGGCAACGCTGCGCACGAGGGCTGCTTCCGGGGTGTCGTCCGGCAGGGTGAGCACCACGCGCTTTGTGGACACGCAGCAGGTGACCTG
>ENA-OPYU01000235-OPYU01000235.1-human-gut-metagenome-genome-assembly--contig:-NODE-235-length-22713-cov-3.483264_pt1 | contig 22713 bp, 28 predicted proteins | sample MGYA00242637_ERZ504482 | MGnify/ENA primary metagenome ERZ504482 (study PRJEB26092, sample SAMD00036237) | human gut metagenome | host: Homo sapiens | study: EMG produced TPA metagenomics assembly of... | reverse complement strand
AGGGTGCCGACCGTGTGCGTAAGCGCCCGGCCGTCATCTTTGGCTCAGACGGCGTGGAGGGCTGCGCCCACTCCATCTTTGAGATCGTCTCCAACTCCATCGACGAAGCCCGCGACGGCCACGGCGATACCATCAACGTGACCCGCTGTAAGGATGGCAGCGTTATCGTTGAGGACTTTGGCCGCGGTATGCCCGTGGACTGGAACAACGGCGAGGGGCGCTACAATTGGGAGCTGTTGTTCTGCGAGATGTATGCAGGCGGCAAGTATGGCGAGGGTGAGGATAACTACGAGTTCAGCCTTGGCTTGAACGGTCTGGGCCTGTGCGCTACCCAGTATGCTTCTGCATGGATGACCGCCGATATCTACCGTGACGGATACCACTATCACCTTGATTTTAAAAAGGGCGAGAATGTGGGCGGCCTGCAGAAGGAAGCCTACAAGGGCCGCCGCACCGGCAGCATCATTCACTGGAAGCCGGACGACGAGGTGTTCACCGACATCGATGTGCCCGGCAGCTACTATAAGGATACCCTGCGCCGTCAAGCAGTGGTCAACGCAGGCCTGACCCTGAACTTTACCGATGAAAAAGAGAAAGACCCTGCCACTGGCAAGGCGTGGTACGAGAGCTGGTGCTATGAGCACGGCATTGCGGACTATGTGGCCGAGGTGGCAGGGGAGGATACCCTGACCCCGGTGTTCAGCTGCGAGAGTGAGGCATCCGGCCGAGACCGCGAGGACCAGCCGGATTACAAGGTGCGCATGAGCGCAGCGTTCTGCTTCTCCAATAAGGTGCAGATGCTGGAATATTACCACAACTCTTCCTGGCTGGAGCACGGCGGCAGCCCGGAGCACGCGGTGCGCACCGCCTTTGTCTATCAGATCAACAAGTACCTGAAGGAAAAGAACCTCTATAAAAAAGGTGAGAGCGCCATTAGCTTTCAGGATGTGCAGGACTGCTTGGTGTATGTCTCGTCCAGTTTTTCCACCCGCACCAGCTACGAGAACCAGACCAAAAAGGCCATCACCAACAAATTTGTTTCGCAGGCTATGACCGACTTCTCAAGCATTATCTGGAAGTGTATTTTCTGGAAAAGCCGGACGAGGCCCAGAAGATCTGCCAGCAGGTGCTGGTGAACAAGCAGAGCCGTGAGCATGCGGAAAAAACGCGCCAGAGCATCAAAAAAAGCCCTGTCCACCCAAATCGACCTTGCCAACCGGGTGCAGAAATTCGTGGACTGCCGCACCAAGGATGCATCCCGCCGCGAGCTGTATATCGTGGAGGGCGATTCCGCTATGGGTGCGGTCAAGTCCAGCCGCGACAGTGAATATCAGGCCATCATGCCCATCCGCGGCAAAATTTTGAACTGCCTGAAGGCCGACTATGCCCGCATCTTTAAATCGGATGTCATCGTGGACCTCATCAAGGTCATGGGCTGCGGCGTGGAACTGGGCGGCAAACACAACAAGGAGCTGGCCACCTTCAATCTCGATAATCTGCGGTTCAATAAAATCGTCATTTGTACCGATGCCGATGTGGACGGCTACCAGATCCGCACGCTGGTGCTCACCATGCTCTACCGCCTGACCCCGACCCTGATCGAGAAGGGCTATGTGTATATCGCAGAGTCGCCGTTGTATGAAATTACAACGAAAGACCGCACTTATTTTGCATACACCGAGCCGGAAAAGACAGCGTTTCTGGAAGAGATCGGCGAGAAAAAAAGTACACCATCCAGCGCTCCAAAGGTCTGGGTGAGAACGACCCCGAGATGATGTGGCTGACCACCATGAACCCGGAGAGCCGCCGTTTGATCAAGGTGATGCCCACTGATGTGGTGCAGACCGCGCAGGTGTTCGATATCCTGCTGGGTGATAACCTTGCAGGCCGCAAGGAACACATTGCGCAGCACGGCGCAGAATATCTGGATGATCTGGATGTGAGCTGATGATTTTAAATTGCCTCCGCTTGCGCTCTGGCAATGACAGAGGTAACGTTATTTTAATATGGTGATTTGTCGCAGCCTGCGGGCTGCTCCAAATCACGTTTTCACGAAGAAGGCCCCAACGGGTCACGGCATTTTAAGGGTAAAAATGCAGAAAACCGGAACGGCTCCATCTGTGAAAGAGCAGCTCAGGATGGCCCGCAGGCCATCCTGAACTGCAAAATAAAAATATTTTCCGCTGAATATGGGCAGAGCGAGAGCGGCGCCCATTTAAAATCGTCAAGAGGTTAGAAGATGCCTAGAAAATCGACCAAGAAAACACTCAAGCCGGTGCGCCCGCAGCTGGGCGACGGCGTTGAAATTTTAAATGCCGGCAGTGTGCTGGAGGATCCCATCACCCGCACGCTGGAAACCAACTATATGGCCCTACGCCATGAGCGTCATCGTCAGCCGCGCGCTGCCAGAGATCGACGGCTTCAAACCGGCGCACCGCAAGCTGCTGTACACCATGTACGAGATGGGCCTGCTCAAGGGCGCACGCACCAAGTCTGCCAACATCGTGGGCAGCACCATGCACCTGAACCCCCACGGCGATGCCGCCATCTACGACACCATGGTGCGCATGGGCCGCGGCAACGAGAGCCTGCTGGTGCCCTTTGTGGACAGCAAGGGCAACTTCGGCAAGGCCTACAGCCGGGATATGTCCTGCGCTGCTGCCCGTTACACGGAGGCGAAGCTCGAGGGTGTGTGCGAGGAGCTGTTCCGGGATATCGACAAGGAGACCGTGGACTTTGTGCCCAACTACGACAGCACCACCACCGAGCCTACCCTGCTGCCGGTCACCTTCCCCACCATTCTGGCCAACAACACGCTGGGCATCGCGGTGGGCATGGCATGCAACATCTGCTCCTTCAATCTGGCAGAGCTGTGCGCCACCACCGTGGCCCTGATGAAGGACGAGCACCACGACATCTCCACCACCATGCCCGCCCCGGACTTCGTGGGCGGCGGTCAGATTCTGTACGATGAAGCGCAGATGCGTGAAATTTACGAGAACGGCCGCGGCAGCGTGAAGGTACGCGCCCGCTACAATGTGGTGCCGGGCGAGAACATGATCGAGGTCACCCAGATCCCGCCAACCACCACGGTGGAGGCTATCATGGACAAGATCGCAGAGCTGGTCAAGGCCGGCAAGGTCAAGGAGATCAGCGACATGCGTGACGAGACCGACCTGAACGGCCTGAAGCTGACACTGGACCTCAAGCGCGGCGTGGATGCCGACAAGCTGATGGCAAAGCTGTTTAAGGCTACCCCTCTGGAAGACAGCTTCAGCGCTAACTTCAATATTCTGGTGTCCGGCCAGCCCCGCGTGATGGGCGTGCGCGAAATTCTCAAGGAGTGGACGGCCTTCCGCGTGGAGTGCGTGCGCCGCCGCACCTACTACGACCTGCACGGCAAGGAAAAGCGCCTGCACCTGCTCAAGGGTCTTGCTGCCATCCTGCTGGACATTGACAAGGCAATCAAAATTATCCGCACCACCGAGGAAGAGACCGAAGTGGTGCCCAACCTGATGATCGGTTTTGGCATCGATGAAGTGCAGGCCGACTATGTGGCCGAGATCAAGCTGCGTCATTTGAACCGGGAATATATCCTCAAGCGCACCAGCGAGATCGAACAGCTGGAGAAGGACATTGCCGACCTGAACGATATCCTTGCAAAGCCCGCCCGCATCCGCCGCATCATCATCAATGAGCTGAACGATGTTGCCAAGAAGTACGGCCAGCCCCGCCGCAGCGAGATCCTGTACGATCTGCCTGAGGATGAGAACGGCTCCGAGGAGGAAGAAGCGCCGGATTACCCCGTGACGGTGTTCTTTACCCGCGAGGGCTATTTCAAAAAGATCCCGCCGCAAGGTCTGCGCACCGCCGGTGCCCATAAGCTGAAAGAAGGCGACGAGATCGTGCAGCAGATCGAGACCCGCAACAACGTGGAAGCGCTGTTCTTTACCGACAAGCAGCAGGTGTACAAGGTGCGTCTGGCAGAGCTGGAGGACGGCAAGGTGGCTCAGATGGGCATTTTCATCCCGGGCCGTCTGGGCATGGACGAGGGCGAGAACGTGCTCTCCATGGTGATCACCAGCAACTACAGCGGCTATATGCTGTTCTTCTTTGCCAGCGGCAAGTGCGCGAAAATTCCGCTCAGCTCCTATGCCACCAAGCAGAACCGCCGCAAGCTGCTGAAGGCCTACTGCGACAAGGAACCGCTGGCAAAGCTCTTCTTCCTGCCGGAGGAGACCGAACTTGCCATCCGCACCAGCGCCAGCCGGATGCTGCTGGTTGGCACGGCGCAGATCGCCGCAAAGACCACCCGTGACAGTCAGGGCGTGGCAGTGGTTACTTTGGAAAAAAGAACCAGACCATCGCTTCGGTGGTGCCGGCGGACACGCTGGAACTGGCGAACCCCCACCGCTACCGTGTGCGCAGCCTGCCCGCTACCGGTGCGCTGCTCCGCGCCGAGGACGAGGGCGAGCAGATGAGCCTGCTGTGAAAAAAACTCCCCCAGTCTCGCATTCGCTCGACAGCCCCCTCTAGGATGGGGGCCTTTGGCATGGCGGCAAAGCCTCTGGTTGAATTGCAAAGTATCCGGTTTCGCCAGAGACTCCCTCTCCGAGGAAGCTGGCACGGCGTAAGCCGTGACTGAGGGAGTTCAAGCAGTAGCGGAGACAATTTTAAATCGTTTCTATATAAAAGAGGAAACTGCAATGCAAAACATCGACCTGATCTGTGTGGGCAAGCTGAATGCCAAATATTTCGCCGAGGGCGTGGCCGAGTACCAGAAGCGCCTTGCCGCCTTCGCGTCCTTCCGCATCATCGAGCTGCCGGAGGAAAAGATCGAGGAGAAAAACGCCTCGGATGCCGTGGTAAAAAAATGGCACTGGACAAGGAGGGCAAGGCCATCCTGTCCAACGTGCGCAAGGGTGCTGCCATCGTGGCCATGTGCATTGAAGGCAGGCAGATCTCCTCCGACGAGCTGGCGCAGTTCCTTGCCGACCGCGCAAACAGCGGGGCGGGGGATGTGGCTTTCGTCATCGGCTCGTCCCACGGCCTGTCCGATGAGGTGAAAAAGGCCGCTGCACTCAAGTTCAGCATGGGAACGCATCACCATGCCCCACCAGCTGGCCCGCCTTGTGCTCACGGAACAGATCTACCGTGCCTGCACCATCAATGCAGGAATGAAATACCATAAATAAGTGCAAAAACCGGTCTGTTCCCCAAAGCAGGCCGGTTTTCGGCTTTACAAGCGGCGCAAAACATGGTACAGTAAAGATACTGTGCTTTCCCTTTGAAAAGCACGCCCGGCAGTGGGGAAAGCTGCCGGAACGATACAACAACGACACGGCAAACCAGCCGCGGACGGAAAGGATGTACTACAATGGAACAGAGCGAAAAGACCCTTGATATGATCGTCAATCTCTGCAAGAACCGTGGTTATGTGTTCCCCGGTTCCGAGATCTACGGCGGTCTGGCCAACAGCTGGGACTACGGCCCGCTGGGCGTCGAGTTCAAGAACAATGTCAAAAAGGCATGGCTGAAGAAATTCGTGCAGGAGAGCCCCTATAATGTGGGTCTGGATGCAGCCATCATCATGAACCCTCAGACCTGGGTGACCACCGGCCATGTCTCCAGCTTCTCGGACCCCCTGCTGGACTGCCGCGCCTGCAAGGCCCGCCACCGCGCCGACAAGCTGATCGGTGAGGAGCACCCCGAGGTGAATGTGGATGCCATGAGCTTTGACGAGATGGATGCTTTCATCGCAGAGCATGAGGACATCGTGTGCCCGGTGTGCGGCAAGCATGACTTCACCCCCATCCGCAAGTTCAACCTGATGTTCAAGACTGCCATCGGCGTTACTGAGGACAGCTCTTCCACCTGCTATCTGCGTCCTGAGACCGCACAGGGCATCTTTGTCAACTTTGCCAACATCCAGCGCACCACCCGCCGCAAGCTGCCCTTCGGCGTGTGCCAGGTGGGCAAGGCTTTCCGCAACGAGATCACCCCGGGCAACTTCACCTTCCGCACCCGTGAGTTCGAGCAGATGGAGTGCGAGTTCTTCTGCAAGCCCGGCACCGATCTGAAATGGTTCGCTTACTGGAAGGACTATTGCGAGAACTGGCTGCTGAGCCTTGGCATCAAGAAGGAGCACCTGCGCCTGCGTGACCACGAGCCTGCAGAGCTGGCCTTCTACAGCCGCGCTACCACCGATATCGAGTACGCCTTCCCGTTCACCGACTGGGGTGAGCTGTGGGGCATCGCGGATCGTACCAACTACGACCTGACCCGCCATCAGGAAGCTTCCGGCAAGAGCCTGGAGTACTTCGACAGCGAGACCAACGAGCACTACATCCCCTACGTCATTGAGCCGTCTCTGGGCTGTGACCGTGTGGCTCTGGCTTTCCTGTGCGAAGCATACGACGAGGAGCACCTGACCGACAGCAAGGGCAAGGAGGATATCCGCACCGTGCTGCATCTGCATCCGGCTCTGGCTCCCTACAAGTGCGCTGTGCTGCCCTTGAGCAAGAAGCTGGGCGAGAAGGCCATGGAGATCCGCAACGAGCTGAGCAAGTACTTCATGGTGGATTACGACGATACCGGTTCCATCGGCAAGCGTTACCGCCGCGAGGACGAGATCGGCACCCCGTACTGCATCACCGTGGACTTTGACACCGTGGGCGACGAGGCCAAGGGGCATTGCCGCCGACAACTGCGTCACCGTCCGCGACCGCGACACCATGGAGCAGGTGCGTATGCCCATCTCCGAGCTGAAAGCTTATATCGAGAGCAAGATCGAGTTCTGAGAAAATTTCGCTTTCAGGCGATAAAAACAGCCCCGCCGTTGCAATTTCGGCGGGGCTGTGCTATAATACAAATAAAGAAAGTGCTGTCTGGCAAACGGTCAGTACCTTTCCGGCGCGATAATCAAAAGATGACCGCTCAGGTTTGGACGCTGAGGGCGGTCATTTTTTCGTTGTTGAAGATCTTCCACGCGATATCGAAAATTGCCAAAGCTCACGGTTGCAAGCAATGTGAGCAGAGCCAGAGTTTCTAAAAGCGTCATGAAGCATCACCCCCTTCGCTGCAAAGCGTCTGGGGTACGACAAAAAGTGTTCGTCTTCCCGACGCAGGGCCGAAAACGGCATAGACCGCCTGCCGTATGTAGACAGCACTTTCAAAAGACAGTATAACAGACGTTTCCTGCTTTTTCAACAGCGGGAGGTGTCTGTTTTCTTTTTACTGGACAGAACGGCTTGTACCGGGTAATACTGAAAAACAGAAAACATGATTTTACACCGCAGGAGGTTCTACCGTGGAAAACCTTTGACGAACTGCTGAAAAAAGTATGCCGATTTCATCGTCCGGGTGGGGGTGAACCCACAGCCCGGACAGACCCTCATCATCAACTGCCCGCTGGAGGGCGCGCCGCTGGCGCGGCTGTGCGTGCGCAGTGCCTACGAAGCCGGTGCCCGGGATGTGCAGGTGAACTGGAGCGATGACGCTGTGGCCCGTGCCCGCATGGAGCTGGGCAGCGAGGAGGCCCTGACCGACCTCAAGCCATGGCAGCTGCGCCGCTATCTTGACTATGCTGAAAGCGAGGGCGGCGTGTGTGTACTGCATCTCATTGCGGACGACCCGGAGCTGTATGCGGGCATTGACGGCAATAAGATCAGCCGGGTGAATGCCGCCCGCCGCGCCTTTATGGAGGAGTGGCAGGAGTACACCATGAACGACCGGGTGCAGTGGTCCATTGCGGCCCTGCCCAGTGTGCCGTGGGCAAAGAAGGTCTTCCCGGAGCTGGACGCGGATGCCGCAATGGAGGCTTTGTGGAAGCTGATCTTTGACGTGTGCCGGGTCACTGGTGGCGACCCGGTGAACGAGTGGCAGGCCCATATGGAGCGGCTCAGCACTCTGCGGGATAAAATGAACGCGCTGGACTTGGAAAGCGTGCATTTTGAGGAGCAGCAATGGCACGGACCTGACCGTGGGTCTTGCGGATCAGGCTGTGTGGGAAAGCGCCGCCAGCAAGAGCGAAAAGGGCGTGGTGTTCCTGCCCCAACATCCCCACGGAGGAAGTGTTCACTGCGCCCCACAAGGACAGGGTAGAGGGCGTTGTCTACGGCACAAAGCCCTATGTGTTCAACGGCCAGCTCATCAAGGACTTCCGTGTCACCTTTGAGAAGGGACGGGTTGTGGACTACCACGCCGAGCAGGGACAGGTGCTGCTTGGCCGTCTGCTGGACGGCGACGAAGGCTCCCGCAGCATTGGCGAAGTGGCACTGGTGCCGGCAAGCAGCCCCATCAACCGCAGCGGCAAGCTGTTCTACAGCACGTTGTTTGACGAAAATGCCGCCTGCCACATCGCTTTTGGTGCCAGCTACCCCGGCACCACGAAGGGCGGCACGGCGCTGACGAAGGAAGAGCTGCTGGCCCGCGGCATGAACCAGTCCCGCCTGCATGAGGATGTGATGATCGGTGCAGAGGACAGCCATATCACCGGAAAATGCCGCGATGGCCGCACCGTGGAGCTGTTCCGGGACGGCGTGTGGGTGCTGTAAAAGACCCTGCGGCGAAAAAAATCTGCGAAAATGCTTGCATAATCGCGGGATGTATGGTATATTCTAGTAGTACGATATAGTTTAACCTGAAACGTGGGCCGCAAGGTCCGCGTTTCTTGTTTGTTTGGAGGTTTTTTATGGCGAAGCAGTCTGGCGGCAACACCGCCCAGAGAGTCGAAGCGCTTGTCCGCCCCACCGTGGAGGGCATGGGCCTGCGCCTGTGGGATGTGGTTTTTGAAAAGGAAGGTCCAGACTGGTATCTTCGCGTGCTCATCGACAAGGACGGCACCATGGATACCGACACCTGCGCGGATGTTTCCCATGCGCTGGATCCATCCTTGACGAGGCAGACCCCATCGACCAGAGCTATTATCTGGAAGTGGGCAGCCCCGGCCTTGGCCGTAAGCTGACCCGCCCGGAGCACTATGAAGCCCTCAAGGGCCAGAAGATCCGGGTAAAGCTCATCCGCCCGAATGCAGACGGCGTGCGTGAGTTTTCCGGTATCCTGACAGGCCGCGAGGGCAGCACCGTTACGGTGAACACCGATGCGGGCGCTGTCACCTTTGAGGTGAACGCCGCATCCAGCGTGAACCTGTGCGACGATGAAGACCTGTTTGACTAACATAGATAGAGAGTAAATTACAGGAGGAACCCGAAAAATTGGCAGCAGCGAACAATGAATTTTTTCGAAGCTCTCTCCATGCTGGAGCACGAGCGCGGCATCACCGCAGAATACCTGATCGAAAAGATCAAGGCTGCGATCATCATTGCCGTCAAGAAGAACTATGAGGTGGAAGAGGACCACGTGAAGGTGGATATCGACCCCGCCGCAGGCCGCTTTGATGTGGCCCTGATCCAGGACGTTGTGGCCGACGAGGACTGGTACGACGAGCACTCTGAGATCGGCATTACCGAGGCACAGAAGATCCGCAAGAGCTACGAAGTGGGCGACCGCATCGTGACCCCCCTCAAGACCAAGGACTTCGGCCGCATTGCAGCCCAGACCGCAAAGCACGTGATCCGTCAGGGCATCCGCGAGGCTGAGCGCAGCCAGCAGCTGAGCGAGATCCAGTCCCGTGCACACGACATCGTGCAGGCCACCGTTACCCGCGTGGACCCGGAGAAGGGCATCGTTGCTCTGGATCTGGGCAAGGGCGGCGAGGCTATCCTGCCCCACAACGAGCAGGTGCCCGGCGAGGTGTACACCGAGGGCCAGACCCTGCAGGTCTACGTTGTGGACGTGGTCAGCACTGAGCGCGGCCCCCGCGTTATGATCAGCCGCACCCACCCCGGCCTTGTCAAGCGCCTGTTTGAGCTGGAAGTGCCCGAAATTTTTTGACGGCACTGTGGAGGTCAAGGCCATCAGCCGCGAGGCCGGTGCCCGCACCAAGATGGCTGTTTGGAGCAAGGACCCCAACGTGAACCCTGTTTCCGCCTGCATCGGCGAGCACGGTGCCCGTGTAGCTGCTGTTGTGGAAAAACTGGGCGGCGAAAAGATCGACATTGTGAAGTGGAGCGAGGATATCTCCGAGTTCATCTCCGCAGCACTCAGCCCGGCCAAGGTGGTCAAGGTGGAACTGCTGCCCGGCGAGACCCGTTCCTGCCGTGTGACCGTGCCCGACCAGCAGCTGAGCCTTGCCATTGGCAACAAGGGCCAGAACGCACGCCTGTGCGCACGCCTGACCGGCTACAACATTGATATCCGCCCCGAGAGCGGCTATTATGGCGAGGAAGAGCCGAAGAAGGAAGCTGAGACCGACGCCGAGTAATTCCGGCGCAGATGGCCAAAGGAGGGAAACCGGATGGCACAGAAAAAAGATCCCTTCCCGCCAGTGCATCGGCTGCATGACCAGCCGCCCCAAAAAGGGAGCTGGTGCGTGTGGTGCGTGCACCCAGCGGAGAGATCAGCATTGATCTGGTCGGCAAAAAAGCCGGGCCGCGGCGCGTATCTCTGCCCGAACCCCGACTGCCTGACCAAGGCAAAAAAGAAAAAGGCGCTGGAGCGCTGCTTTGAGCAGCCGGTTCCCGCCGAAGTTTACGAGGCTCTGGCCGCACAGCTGGCCGAGGCCGCAAAGGAGGCAGCAGCAAATGGCAAAGAAGAATAACACCCCCGCAAAGCCCAAGCTGCCGCCGGAGGAAGCACTGTTTCAGGCGCTGAGCCTGTGCCGCAAGGCGGGCGCACTGACCATGGGCTTTGATGCCGTGGAAGATGCCTGTGTCAAGAGCAAGGCATGGCTGGTGATGGTGGCAAGCGATGCCAGCGCCAAGACCGTGCAGCGCCTCGACTATTCTGTGGGCGATCTGGTGGATGTGATCACCATGCCGCTTACGCAGGATAAACTGGCCGATATCAGCCGCAAGCCTGTGGCTGTTTACGCGGTGACTGACCGCAACCTCGCAAAGCTCTGCTTTGACCGCCTGTCGGACTGCGGAGCAATCAAAAATGAGGAGGATATGACCGAATGATCGTAAAATATAAAGTGAGTGATTTTGCAAAGGACCTGAACCTTTCCGCCAAGAAGGTCCTGGATGAGCTGAACGCCATGGGCAGCACCGGCAAGAAGAACAGCTCCAATCTGGAAGAGAACGAGCTGAACTACCTGCTGGAAAAGTTCAGCAAGGATAACAGCGTGGCAAATCTGGACGAATTCCTGAACAGCGCCAAGGCCGCAAAGGAAGAGCCGAAGCCCACTGAGAAGAAGGCCGAGAAAAAGCCCGAAGCTCCCAAGGCAGAAAAGAAGCCGGAGCAGTCTGCCGCCAAAAAGGCAGAGCCTGCCCAAGCAGGATAAGAACGGCAATAAGCATAACGAAAAGAAGAACGAGCAGCACAAGAAGCGCGAGGAAAAGACCGTTTCTCTCAGCGAACTGGCTCGTGAGACCGGTGCCAAGGCATCCGCTGCTCCGGCACAGGCTGTGTCCGTGCGCCGCGAGGACAATCAGGTCACCGTGGATACCCGCACTGTGGATATGAACGTGGACCGCTTCGATGCCCGTTACGATGATCTGGCTTCCACCAAGAACACCGAGAACCGCCGCAAGCCCACCCCGCAGGGCAACAAGCAAAAGTTCACCCAGCGCGGTCAGCGCCAGCGCCAGCAGTTCCAGAAGGGCAAGCGCGAGACCGAGTTCGAGCGTCTGCAGCGCATCCAGCTGGAAAAGGCCCGCAGCGCACAGCTGAAGGTGATGATCCCCGACGAGATCACCGTGGGCGAGCTGGCTGCCCGCCTGAAGCAGCAGGCCGGCAAGGTCATTGCCAAGTTCATGCAGATGGGTGAGATGCACGCCATCAACGATGTGATCGATTTTGATACCGCTTCTCTGTTGGCAGAGGAGTTCCACGCAAAGGTCGAGCACGAGGTGCATGTGACCATCGAAGAGCGCCTGTTCACGCAGGAAGAGGATTCGCAGGAGGACCTGGTGGAGCGTCCCCCGGTGGTCTGCGTCATGGGCCATGTTGACCACGGCAAGACCAGTATTCTGGACGCCATCCGCAAGACCAACGTTACCGCAGGCGAGGCCGGCGGCATCACGCAGGCCATCGGTGCATATCAGGTCAAGGTCAACGACAGCCTCATCACCTTCCTGGATACCCCGGGCCATGAGGCATTCACCTCCATGCGTGCCCGCGGTGCCAACATGACCGATATCGCCGTTCTGGTGGTTGCTGCCGACGACGGCATCATGCCCCAGACCATCGAGTCCATCAACCACGCCAAGGCTGCAAATGTCAAGATTATCGTGGCAATGAACAAGATGGATAAGCCCACCGCAAACCCCGAGCGCGTGATGGAAGGCCTGACCAAGTACGGCATCATCACCGAGGACTGGGGCGGCGATGTGGCCTGCATCCCGGTGTCTGCCCTGACCGGCATGGGCATCAACGACCTGCTGGAGCGCATCGCTCTGGAAGCTGAGGTCATGGAGCTGAAGGCAAACCCCAACCGCCGCGCCAAGGGTGCGGTCGTCGAGGCCCGTCTGGACAAGGGCCAGGGCCCCATTGCCACCATTCTGGTGCAGAACGGCACCCTGCACTCCGGCGACGTCATCATTGCCGGTACCGCTGTGGGCCGCGTGCGTACCATGCGCAACGACAAGGGCCAGCTGCTGAGCGATGCCGGCCCCTCTACCCCTGTGGAGATCACCGGCCTGACCGCAGTGCCGGAAGCAGGCGACCTGTTCGAGGCTGTTGAGGACGAGCGTCTGGCCCGTGAGCTGGCCGAACAGCGCGTTGCTGCCGCCAAGGAAAAGCAGTTCTCCTCCTTCCAGAAGGTCACTCTGGATAACCTGTTCAGCCAGATGGCACAGAACGACATGAAGGAACTGGCCATCGTGGTCAAGGCCGATGTGCAGGGCTCTGCCGAGGCCGTCAAGCAGAGTCTGGAGAAGATCTCCAACGACGAGGTGCGTGTGCGGGTCATCCACGCCGGTGTCGGCGCTATCAGCAAGTCCGACGTGGATCTGGCCGATGCCTCCAACGCCATCATCATCGGCTTCAACGTCCGCCCGGACAATGTGGCCAAGGAAGAAGCTGCTGCCACCAAGGTGGAAATGCGTATGTACCGCGTCATCTATGATGCCATCAACGATGTCACCGACGCTATGAAGGGCATGCTGGCTCCCAAGTTCCGCGAGGTGTCTCTGGGTGAGCTGCAGGTGCGTCAGGTGTACAGGATCTCCAATGTGGGCACCGTTGCAGGCTGCCGTGTGACCAGCGGCAAGATCACCCGCGACAGCAAGGTGCGCGTGGTGCGTGACGGCATCGTGATCACCGAGGACGAGATCGCATCCCTGAAGCGCTTCAAGGACGACGTCAAGGAAGTGGCCGAGGGCTACGAATGCGGCGTTACTCTGGCAAAGTTTGCCGACGTCAAGGAAGGCGACGTGTACGAAGCCTTCAAGATGGAAGAGTACCGCGATTAAGATCTGAAATAACCCTCTCCGTCATTGCTGGCGCAATGCCACCTCCCCCGAGGTGGGAGGTTTGCAGAGAAACGGAACGTTTGCCGTATCCACGCAAAAAGCTCGTCCCTCGGGAGAGCTGCCGAGCGAAGCGAGGCTGAGAGGGTTTTCTTTTATAGGGAGAAATACTATGTCTCAGAAGAATATGGGCCGTCTGGCGCAGGATATGAAGCGCGAGATCATTGCCATCATCGGCAGGCTGAAGGACCCGCGTCTGGAGGGCGGCCTGCTCACCGTCACCCGTCTGGATGTGACCCCTGATCTGGATGTGGCCAAGGTGTATGTGAGCGTGATGGGCCGCGAGGACGGACCAAAGCCCGCCATCGAGGCACTGAACCGCGCGGCAGGCCATGTGCGCACTGAAGTGAGCAAGAAAATGCACATCCGCAAGGCTCCCCGCTTCATCTTCGTAGAGGATGACGGTGCCGCCTATGCAGCCCACATCAACGAGCTGCTCCGCACGCTGAACGTGAACGGCGACGCTGACACCGAAGCCAGCGCACCGGAGGAGACCGAAGAATAATTCCGCCTGCGGAAAGGATGGATCATGGAATGACAGAACAGTTGAATGTGCAGCAGATGGCCCAGCGCCTGATGACGGCGGACAACATTTTGATTCTGTGTCACGAAAAACCCGGATGGCGATACCATTGGCTGCGGCAGCGCGCTATATTGTGCACTGAAAGCACTGGATGAAAAACGTGGCAGTGCTCTGCTCCGATGCCATTCCCAACCGGTATGCGTTTACCAACGCACATATGTTCAAAGGTGAGTTTGAGCCGCAGACGGTGGTAGCGGTGGATGTCGCCAGCGTGCAGCTGTTTGGAGAAAACAACGGTATGACGCAGTTCTCACGCCATGTGGACCTGTGCATCGACCACCATGCAGGCAACAGCGGCTATGCCGACTTCACCCTGCTCAATGGCAGCGCCGCAGCGGCGGCAGAGCTGCTGTACGAGGTGATCAACGCCATGGGCGTTGCCATTACGCCGCATATTGCAGACTGCCTTTACACCGGCCTTGCAACCGACACCGGCTGCTTCCGGTTCTCTTCCACCACGGCAAACACCCACATCGTGGCGGCAAAGCTCATTGAGGCGGGCTGCCATGTGGAGGAGCTGAACACCCTGCTGTTCGATACCAAGCCCCGTGAGCGCATGGAGGCCGAGCGCATTGCCCGCAACCATCTGGAATACTATCTGGATGGCCGGTGCGCGCTCATCTACCTCACCCGGGACGAGATCGAGCAGAGCGGGGTGGACCCGGCCGATCTGGAAGAACTGACCAGCCTGCCTGTGAGCATTGAGGGCGTAAAGGTGGGCCTGACCCTGCGGCAGCAGCCCGGCGGCAGCTACCGTATCAGTGTGCGCACCGCAAAGGGCGTGGACGCCTGCGCCATCGCTCGGCGTCTGGGCGGAGGCGGTCACAGCCGCGCTGCAGGCTGTGAGCTGCTGGGCAATCTGGAAAACGCAAAAAATGCAATTCTGGCAGAGGTGGAAGCCGAGCTGGACGCACCGCAGGAGGAAGCATAAATGCAGGGCATCCTGATCGTTGACAAGCCCATGGACTGGACCAGCTTTGATGTGGTGGCAAAGCTGCGCGGCGTGCTGGGCACCCGCAAGCTGGGCCACAGCGGCACGCTGGACCCCATGGCCACCGGCGTGCTGCCGGTGTTCTGCGGCGGTGCCAGCAAGGCAGTGGACCTGCAGCTGAACCACAATAAAAGCTACCGTGCGGTTTTAAAACTGGGCGCGCGCACCGACACCGGCGATGTGACCGGCACTGTGCTGGAAACGGCTCCGGTCACGGCGGGCGAAGGGGAACTGCTGGCCGTGCTGCCACAATTCATCGGCCCGCAGATGCAGGTGCCGCCTATGTACTCGGCCATCAAGCTGAACGGTCAGCCGCTGTATAAGCTGGCCCGTGAGGGCGTGACCGTGGAGCGCAAGGCGCGCCCCATTGAAAATTTACAGCATCACCTACGGCGGAAGCCCGGCAGAGAATGAGTATGTGCTGGATGTAACGTGCTCCAAGGGCACCTATATCCGCACATTGCTGGAAGACATTGCCGCCGCCATAGGCCAGAAGGGCACCATGAGCGCACTGCGCCGCACCTCGGCGGGCGTGTACACCGAAGCCGATGCCCACACGCTGGAGGAAAGTTCTTGCCGCAAAAGAGCAGGGCATGGACGCACTGGAAGCGCTGATGCTGCCGGTGGAGAGCGTGTTCGAGAGCCTGCCTCTGCTGGTGGCAGAGCCGAGGGTGGAGCAGCACCTGTACAACGGCTGCCCCACCAGCCGCTACCCGGCGGCAGATGGCCGCTACCGTGTCCGCAATGCCGAGGGTCAGTTCCTGGGTCTTGCGAACATCACCGGCGGCGTGCTCAAGGTCGAAAAACTCTTTGTAGAGAGGAATTAAAGAACATTCATGCAGATCTATTCACAGCTTGCGCCGCTTGCGCTGGGCGGTGCCCACGGCTCTGCTGTGGCAATGGGCTTTTTTGACGGCATCCACATCGGCCACCGCGCGGTCATCAATGGCGCAGTGGAGTGGGCCAGGGCCCATGCGCGGCACCGGCAGTGTTCACTTTCCGCCTGCCCACCGAAAACAAGATGAAGGGCAAGCGCCTGCTCTCCACCGAGGACAAGCACGCCCTCATCGCCAGCCTCGGCGTGGAGCACTATCTCTGCCCTGATTTCGAGGAGATCAAGGCCATGACGCCGGAGCAGTTCGTGCTGGGCATCATCCGGGACTGCAACGCCCGGGCGCTGTTCTGCGGCGAGAACTTCACCTTCGGTGCCAGGGCGGCAGGCACACCGGAGCTGCTGCGTCAGCTCTGCGAGCCGCTGGGCGTGGAGGTAGTCGTCCTGCCGATGGCACAGTTTGAGGAGAAGCCTGTTTCCTCCACCCGCATCCGCACCGCGCTGGAAGGCGGCGACATCCCGGCAGCAAACGCCATGCTGGGGATGCCCTACGCCATCCGGTTCGAGGTGCAGCACGGTGCAGGTCTGGGCCACACGCTGGGGGTGCCCACCATCAACCAGCTGTATCCCGAGGGCTTTCAGCTGCCCCGCAGCGGCATTTATATCACCCGCACCCACATTGGCGGGGTGTGGTATCCTTCGGCCACCGGCCTTGGCAGCCGCCCTACCGTCAATGATGATGCCACCAAGGTGACCTGCGAGACCTTTATCCCGGGCTTTTCCGGCGACCTCTACGGCACCGACCCGGTGGTGGAGTTCCACGCCTACCTCAGCCCCAGCAAAAGGTTTGATACGCTGGACGAGCTGCGGGCCTGCATCAACAACGCTGCAAAGCGTGCGCAGGAATATTTTGCATAAGAAAAAGGACCTGTCCTTCCGGAGATCCCGGTAAAGGCAGGTCTTTTTTTTAATCTGCTTATTCGTAGTCGATGGGTAAAGTGGGCAGACCGTTCAGTTCAAGGCCCGCTGTGTGGCCTGCAATGTACTGGTAATACCCCTGCGCCGCGATCATAGCGCCGTTGTCACCGCAGAATTTCAGCTCCGGCAGATAAACTTTTGCACCCAGCTTCTGGGCACCGTCGTTCACCAGCTGGCGCAGCCGTCCGTTGGCGGCAACGCCGCCTGCCAGACACACCTGCTTTGCGCCGGTGTCCGCTGCGGCCAGCAGCAGCTTTTCGGCCAGAATGCCCGCAATGCGGTCCTGAAAGCTGGCGGCAAGGTCGGGCACATTGATTTCTTCGCCCTTCATCTGGGCCTTGTTCACCTCATTGAGCACGGCGGTTTTCAGGCCGGAAAAGCTCACGTTGTACTTGCCGTCCACATGGGGCACCGGCAGGCGATAGGCCTTGGGGTTGCCGGTCTTGGCGGCATTGGCCACGCTGGGGCCGCCGGGATAGGGCAGACCCAGCGTGCGGGCCACTTTGTCAAAGGCTTCACCGGCGGCATCGTCCACCGTGTGGCCGAGGATGTGGTAGTGAGTGTAGTCCTGCACCTCCACAATGTGGCTGTGGCCGCCGGATGCCACAAGGCAGAGGAAGGGAGGCTTCAGCTCCGGGTGGGTGAGGTACAGTGCGGCAATGTGTCCGCGCAGGTGGTGCACCGGCACCAAAGGCTTATTGGCCGAGTAGGCCAGACCCTTGGCAAAATTCACGCCCACCAGCACTGCACCGATCAGGCCCGGCGCAAAGGTGACGGCCACGGCATCCACATCGTCGATGGTCTTGCCTGCATCCAGCAGGGCTTTTTTGACGGTAGCACTGATAAATTCGCAGTGGCGGCGGCTGGCGATCTCCGGCACAACGCCGCCGTAAAGAGCCTGTTCTTTTACGCTGGTGGAAATGACGTTGCTCAGCAGGTGCCGGCCGTCCTCCACCAGAGCTGCGGCGGTCTCGTCGCAGGTGGATTCAATTCCCAAATAATCATGTTTTAGTGGGCCCCAGCCAGTTTTTGCCTGCGTGCACATCGGTGCTCAGGGGCACGGCATACTGCACGCAGCCTTCCATTTCCTCCCGCAGGATCTGCGCAGCCTTTTCGGCTTCAGCCTGCGGTGCTTCCACGATCAGTTCATCGTGGACGGTCAGGATCAGGCGGCTTTCCATCTTTTCGTTCCGCAGCCGCTTCCATACCCGCACCATGGCCAGCTTGATCACGTCGGCCGCAGTGCCCTGAATGGGGGTGTTGCGGGCCATGCGTTCGCCGCTGGAACGCACATTGAAGTTGCTGCTTGCCAGCTCCGGCAGAGCACGGCGGCGGCCGAACAGGGTGGATACATAGCCGCAGGCCTTGGCATCGGCAATGGTCTTATCCATGTAGCCGCTCACCTTGGGGAACGCGGCCAGATAGTTCTTGAGGAAGGCATCTGCCTCCTTCACACTCACGCCGATATCCTTGGCAAGGCTGTAAGCGCCCTTGCCGTACATGATGCCAAAGTTGATGGCCTTGGCAGAAGAGCGCAGCCGGGAGGTGACCTCTTCCTGCGGGATGCCGTAAAATTTTTGCGGCGGTGCTGCGGTGGATGTCCTCGCCGTTCAAAAACGCCTGCTGCATGTGCTCATCGCCGGTAATGTGGGCCAGAATGCGCAGCTCGATCTGGCTGTAGTCGGCATCCACCAGCACACAGCCCGGCTTTGCAATAAAGTAGGCGCGCAGCTGGCTGCCCAGCTCGGTGCGGATTGGGGATGTTCTGCAGGTTGGGGTTATCGGACGAGAGCCGTCCGGTGCGGGCCTCGGTCTGGTTGAAGGTGGAGTGGATGCGGCCATCCTCGCCGATCACCTTCAAAAGACCCTCCACGTAGGTGGAGTTCAGCTTCTGGTAGGCGCGGTACTGCAGAATGTCCTCCACCAGCGGGTAATCCCGCAGGCTTTCCAGTGTTTCGGCATCCGTGGACCAGCCGCGCTGGGTCTTTTTGCCGTGGGGCAGGCCCATGGTGTCAAACAGCATTTCGCCCAACTGCTTGGGGCTGTTGGGGTTGAAGCTGGCGCTGCCGGTCTCCATGTGGATGCGGGTGAGCACCTGCTCCAGCTCGGTGCGCAGCTTTACGCCGAACTGCTCGATGCCGTCCTTATCCACCAGCACACCGGTGCGGGTCATATCGGCCAGCACCTGTGCCAGCGGGAACTCGATCTCGTTGTAAAGGCTGTCCTCACCGCAGGCGGTGATCTCGGCCTTCATCTTGCAGAACAGGTCTGCAAGGCGGCCTGCATCCGGGTAATCGGCACAGGTAAAGGCAGCAACGGCGCGGTAGCTGGCGGTCAGCTCGCTGATCTGATACTTGGAAGCGGATGCATCCAGCAGGTAGGCGGCAAGCTTGCCATCCCACACGATGCTGCTGCCCCAGCCGCCTGCGGCCATGGCCTTGGCATAGAGGGGCGCTGCATTGAACACTTCCAGCGTTACGTCTGCGTTGTCCAGCAGGCGCACAAGGTCGGCATCCTCCAGCGGGTAAACGGTGCAGTCCTGCACGGCGTACCAGCTCTCCGGCTGCAGCACCACGTTGCGGGTGCCCTGCTTGCCCATCACGGCCGGGCGCGATGCCACCAGATAGGTGCCGGAAGGAGCCAGCGGCAGAGCTTCCAGCTCTGCTTCAGCCAGCTCGATGCCGTCCTCTTCTTCCGGGGCGGCAGGTGCAATGCCGTCCAGCCCAAAGCGAGGGATCAGAGAGTGGATCTCCAATTCCTGCAAAAGGCGCACGGCCTCGGCTTTGTTGCCCTCGCCCACGGCATAGGTGCCCTCGGCCGTGTCGATGGGGGCATCGGTGCGGATGGTGCCAAGGGTGTGGCTCAGCTGGGCCATCTCGCGGCATTCCAGCAAATGTTCCCGCTGTTTGGGCTTGATGAGCTTATCGTCGATGTGCTCGTACACGCCTTCCAGCGTGCCAAAGTTCTGCACAAGGGTCAGGGCGGTCTTTTCACCAATGCCCTTCACGCCCGGAATATTATCCGAAGCATCGCCCATCAGGCTCTTCACCTCAATGAGCTGTCTGGGCTGGATGCCGTATTTTTCCTGAATGGCGTCCACGTCCATCGTCACCGTCTTGCTGCGTCCCATGACAGTGGCGGCAAGCAGCACAGTGGTGGTGTCACTGACCAGCTGCAGGCTGTCCCGGTCTCCCGTAGCAAGGAAGCAGTCGTCCTTTCGGGCGGCGCAGGCAGCGGCCAGCGTGCCAAGAATATCATCCGCTTCCCAGCCTTCGGCGGTGACGGTGCGGTAGCCGAGGTCTGCCAGAAGTTCCTTGAGCACCGGCATCTGCTGGGCCAGCTCTTCGGGCATGCCATGGCGGGTGGCCTTGTAGCCATCGTACATTTTGTGGCGGAAGGTGGGAGCCTTCAGGTCAAAGGCAACCGCCACCTCGTCGGGTTCGAACTCCTTAAGCAGGGAGAGCAGGATATTCAGAAAGCCATAGATGGCGTTGGTGTATCGTCCGTCCTTGGTGGTCAGCAGCTTGATGCCAAAAAAAGCACGGTTGGCAATGCTGTTGCCGTCAATGACCAGTAAACGCATAGTCGTGTTCCTCCATTGCATTATTACACATTCTGCATTATACCACAAAACCGTGCCCAGCGGGGGATTTTTGCGTAAAAAAGAGAGAAGGCCGCCAACATGGTTGACGGCCTTCCCTCTTACTCCTCGATGCGGATCGCGCTTACCGGGCAGGCGTTGGCTGCGTCCACAGCCTGCGGCACCTCCTCCGGTGGGATCGGCCCGGGCTGGGCCACGGCCAGCGTGCCTTCCATCTGGAACACGGCGGGGCAAAGCCCGGCGCACTGGGTGCAGCCAATGCACAGATCAGGGTCAACATATGCGTTCATAGAAAAACCTCCTTCTGATAATGCTCTGCGGGCAGTATGGCCCATCCGGCTGCGAATTATGCCTATGCAGAGGGCACAGGATGTGGTACAATAAAAATTTCAGGAGGGTACAGACCATGAATATTCAGATCTTTGGCACAAGCAAGTGCTTTGATACCAAAAAGGCCCAGCGCTATTTCAAGGAGCGCGGCATCAAGTTCCAGATGATCGACCTCAAGGAAAAAGAGATGAGCCGCGGTGAGTTCGAGAACGTGGCCCGCGCTCTTGGCGGCTGGAAAAAGCTGGTGGACCCCAATGCGAAGGACAAGCAGACCCTTGCACTTCTGGACGCACTGGTGGACTGGCAGAAGGAGGACAAGCTGTTTGAGAACCAGCAGCTGTTTTTAACGCCCATTGTACGCAATGGCCGCAAGGCCACCGTGGGCTACCAGCCCGATGTGTGGAAGACATGGGAATAAGGAATGCGCTTTTCACAAAAAAACCACGGGCATAGTTTTGCACAATGGGCCGGTATGTGGTATACTGGACACTGTAGCATTTGAGAACCCTGGGAGATAAAACAACTATGAAACATTATATTACCCCTGAAGAACATGCCCGGATGCAGCGCCGCCGCGGGCGGCAGGCACTGGGCCTTCTGGTTGCCATTCTGGTGATCGTGGGCTTTGTTACCGTGCTGCGGGCCGGTGTGGGTGCGGTGGCGAACCTGTTCGATGATACCGCCCAAAAGCAGGAATATGAAGATAAGCTGGAAGGGCTTGTGCTGTTTGACCCCATGCCATTTGACGGCATTGAGAACATCGACGACCTGACTCTGCGCGAAGCTGCGGTGTGGGGCTGCATCTATAATATTCAGGAAACGCAGGGCGGCTTTGACAACTACAATACCGACCCCGACACCGAACAGCTGCTGCTGCCCTCGCTGGATGTGGATGCCTACCTTGCAAAGCTGCTTGGTCCCGGCTTCAAGCTGACCCACCGCAGCTTTGAGATGGAGGATATGACCATCGAGTTTGACGATGCCACCCAGTGCTATAAGATCCCGGTCACCGGCACGGTGGGCTATTACCGCGCTGTAGTCACCAAGCTGTTCAAGCGCAGCGGCAAGCTGCATGTGACCGTGGGCTATATCCCCACCACCAGCACAGACGACAGCATCATCAATGTTTCTTCGGATACACCCACCAAGTACATGGATTATCTGTTCGAGCGCCAGAGCGGCAGTTGGTATCTCACCGGCCTGACCGAGAGCGAGACCAAGGCCGAGAGCACGGAAAGCACACCGGCCGCGAATGTGCCGGAACCCATGGCAGAAAGCGATGTGCAGGATGCCATTCTTGCAGCAGCCGGTTCGGATTCTGCTTCGGCTGAGGCAGACAGCACAGCTACAGACGAGGGCGTGGATACACAGGCGGAGGAACAGCCCGCCGACAGCACCGAGGCACAGGCGGACGAAAGCACAGCCAGCCCGGCGGCATAATACAAAACAAAAATACCGGATACAAGGCAGATGCTTCGTATCCGGTATTTTTTATTTGAGGTCAAATTTTACGATCACCAGCCGGTACCACAGGTACGGCACCATGTTCCAGATCATCCACAGCTCCATCAGGATGTAGTTGGGCAGATCCTTCAGGCGGAAAGGCCGCTTGCCCAGCCTGCCGCTTTTCAGCAGGGCAAAGGCTTCGTGCATCCCCTTGTCCCATGCCTCGCCAAAGCCCTGTTTGTGGAACTTGTAGCACTTGAGCAGGTAGCCCACGGCCAGCGGGATGAAGTTTAAAATCAGCATCAGCAGCGGTTCGTTCTTGAGGGGCAGCAGGATGCTGTTGCGGCCGCTCTGCTGGCTTTTGAAGGCGTTGTACTTCACCGCGCCGGTGCTGGCACCGCAGATGTGGTAGCACTTGGC